>Ga0137309_100027_pt1 | contig 87111 bp, 79 predicted proteins | sample NAcewiD2O_June_FD_97179 | JGI IMG/M metagenome (GOLD analysis project Ga0137309, IMG submission 97179) | Mouse cecal microbial communities from Vienna, Austria - N-Acetylneuraminic amended D2O_June | ecosystem: Host-associated > Mammals > Digestive system > Large intestine > Cecum | place... | reverse complement strand
TCGTTTCCGGTATCAGCGGGCGCGGCGGGAGTTTCCACCGGCGGCGTCTCCACGACAGGCGGCGGCGTCTCCTCCGGCGGCGGCGTTGTTGTTTTGGGGATGGCGTCCTTTACCCGCGGCAGGCTGATGTCATCCGGGACCGGGAACTCTTTGTACTCCAGTCCCTCGTGGAGCAGCGTCATGACCTGCTTCCAGATGTTTGCGGCTGGATTCCCGCTGACCCGGATGCGGGCCGGACGGCTGTAGCCGGTCCACACAGCCCCCACATAATAGGGGGTGTAGCCCACAAACCACCGGTCCTTGTTGTCGGAGGTGGTCCCCGTCTTCCCAGCTACAGGCATGTTGGACAGCCGCGCCCCGGCGCCGGTGCCGGAGCTGACCGCATTGCGCAGCAGGTCCGTCATCCAGTACGCGGCTTTCGGGGAGATAGCGTTTTCCTCAGTAACAGGCCGGTTCTCATAGGACAGATTCCACTCGTGGTCGTAAATCTGGGAGAAGGTCCGGCCCTGACGGAAGGCGCCGCCGGTGGGGAAGATGGTGAAAGCGGAGGCCATCTCCCTGGCTGTGGTCCCCATGGTCAGCTGTCCCGCGGCCAGGGGGGCGTAATCCTGATCCCCCGGCTCCAGACTCATGTGGAGCTTTTCCGTCAGAAACTGGTAGGAGACTGCCGGTGTGAGCCGGTCCAGAACCTGGGCGGCAATGGTGTTCAGGGAGTGGACCACGCCGAAGCGCAGGGTAACGGTACCGTAATTTTTCCGGCTGTCGTTCTTGGGATACCAGGTGGTCCCTTTCAGCTTGGCGTCTTTGGTGTCGGCAAAGCGGGTGTTCGGGGTCACAAGCCCCAGGTTCAACGCCGGACCGTAGACGGACACGGGCTTGATAGCGGACCCAGGCGGACGGCGCCCCAGGGGGCTGGTGGCCCAGTTCAGGCCGCGGGCCACGTTCTTCTCCCCTACGCCGCCCTCCAGACCCACGATGTCCCCGGTCTGCGGGTCGATGACCACCATGCTGGACTGCAGGGGCTTATTGTCGCGGGTCAGCGGAATATTCTCTACATTCTGGTAGACAGCATCCATTTTCTGCTGGACGTTCATATCCACACAGGAATAAATCTTATAGCCGCCGTAATAGAGCATGGTGGTGGCCTGTTCGCGGGTGATGCCGGTGGCCTGCTGGAAAAAGCTGATGACGTCCTCCACCACGGCGTCCACATAATAGGGGTAGGACTCCGTTCCCAGCTCCTGCTCCTCCGTGTGGGAGGCAAACTGCAGCGGCTCCTTGACGGTCTCATTGTAGGTGGCCTGGTTGATATACCCCAGTTCCAGCATTTTTTGCAGGATGATCTTCTGCCGGGTCTTGTTGTTGGATGGATAGTTGTAGGGGTCGTACTTGGACGGATTGTTGGTGATGCCCACCAGGGCGCAGGTCTCCGCCAGGGACAGCTCCGCCGCCTCCTTGCCGAAGTAGTGCCGGGAGGCCGCGCCGATGCCGTACTGCCCGCGGCCAAAGAAAATGACGTTCAGGTACCACTCCAGAATGTCGTCCTTGGAGTAGGTGGACTCCAGCTTCAGGGCGCGGCAGATTTCCGTCAGCTTCCGCTTGACCGTGACCTGATTTTCGCCGGTCAGGTTTTTGATGAGCTGCTGGGTGATGGTGGACCCGCCGAACACGGACCGGCCCGACACGGAGTAGAGCACCGCGCCGGCAGTCCGCTTCCAGTCCACGCCGCGGTGTTCCCAGAACCGCTCGTCCTCAATGGCGATGAACGCATCCTTGAACTGCTGGGGAATCTCCTCCCCGTCAATCCAGACCCGATTCTCGGTACTGGCCAGGGTGTACCACTCTGTATACTCGCCGGTGGCGGGGTCCCGGTAATAGATGGCGCTGGACAGGTTCACGGGCATTGCGCCCAGGTCAACGATCACGGCGCTGGAATTCATGATGTCATCTTCTATGTATTGGAGGAATATTTTCCCGAACAGGAGCACAGTCACCACGCCGGTGACGATGACGGTGAACAAAAAGAGAAACAGCGCTTTGAAGAATCTGACGATCAGCGGCGTGGTCTCGACCTCATAGAAGTGAAAAGAATATTTTGTGCGCATTGTCCTCGTCCTCTTCTCTGGATCGTATTGCAGGCGTTCGCCTGCATTCTATTATATACGGAAAGAAAGAATTTTTCAAGCGGAAAACCAAGCCGGGGGACTGCCGCCGTTCAGGACAGCAGCAGTCCGCGGATGGCGTACAGTACCAGCATATGCGCCGGGTAGAACCCGTAGCAGACGGTTTGGAAAGCTCTGCCGTGGGGGCCCTGCCGCCCCCGATAGAGCCAGATGGGGGCCAGAGCCAGCAGCGCGAGTCCCTGCTGGACCAGCTGCACCTGGAAACCGGCGATGGAGATTTCATAGAAGTACCCGCCCAGGAGCCGGACATGCAGGAGGTACAGACAGGCCAGCTGGCCGAGAAAGCATCGCCAGTTTCTCCCCCGGAAGGCATAGAACACCAGCGGCGTCAGCACGCCCACGCCGTAATAATTCAGCATAGCTCCGTAGCCCAGCAGGAACCCCGCCGCCGCCAGGGCGCAGCAGACTAAGACTGCCGGAAGGGGCCGGAACCGCTGCCGGACGCGGTCCATAAGGGCCATCAGGAGCAGGCTGAGCAGGAAGGTCCACAGTACATTCTGATGAAAGGGATAAAAGACGCTGCCGCTGTACATAAGATTGAAGGGGATTTCCGAGAGGACCGCACCCAGCAGCAGCCGCAGCAGATACCGCCGCAGATTATGGGTATGGAAAAAGCCCTCTGCCAGAAGAAACGCGAAGATGGGAAAAGCCAGACGGCCCAGGCAGGTCAGCCACTCCGCGGCTGGAAACAAGGCGGCCCACATGTGGTCGCAGAGCATCAGGGCCATAGCCAGGATATGGAGGCCCCCGGCGGTGAGGCCGGAATTGCGCTGTTTGTCCATGAAAAACATCCTTTCTATGAAATAAGGTTGCAGTCTGTTCATTTTACCATAGGCGGACGGTTTTTGCCATCTATTTTTTTGGTTGACATTTTCCAATTGTGACGTTGCCAGACGGACATTTTTAGGCTATACTGTCCGCAAGCGCCGCCGGAGGGGCGGCGGATAAGGAGGAACTTTGTTGTGAAAAGATACCAGCAAGAAGCTGTGGAAGTAAAAATCCGCCCCGCAGAGGGGGAATATCTGAAGGTCCGGACCCAGTCCTGCGGGGACCAACCGGCGGTTATCACCGTGGGCCGCGGGGCGGACTGGTCGCCTCTGGCCTGCAAGGACGTCTATGGCCGGGCGGTCAAGGAGGCCGTGCAGCAGGGCTTTGGCAGCGGCGTATTTGACCTGTCCCCAGCTGCCGGACTGGGCCTGCCGGGTATCTGCGCCGCACTGGAGGGCATCTTCGGCGGCGCGTACCGGAAGAATTTTACCATCACAGGCCAGTGGGAGCCGGATATGACCTGCTATGCGGACGGCGAGGGCTGGACGGATGGGGATTTGCAGACAGCGTTGGAGCTGGCGCGGTCGGTCATGGAAGCCCGGAATCTGGTCAACCGTCCCGCCAACCTGCTGCCGGCGGACTGTCTGGCCCAGGAGCTGGCGGACTTGGTGGAGGGCCTGCCCGTGGAGACGCAGATTTACAAATGCCCGGAGCTGAAGGAGCGGGGGCTGAACGGCCTGCTGGCCGTAGGAGGCAGTACCAGCATCCATCCCCCTGCGCTGACCGTGCTGCGCTACAACGGTGCGCCGGAGAGCAGCGAGCGGCTGGGCATCGTGGGCAAGGGCGTGGCCGTGGACACCGGCGGATACAGTCTGAAAGCCCGGACCAGCATGGAGGGCATCAAGGGCGACATGGCCGGCGGCGCAGCAGCGGCGGCAGCGGTGCGGGCGTTGGCAGCGGTTGGTGCGGCGGTGAATGTGACCGCTGTGATCCCCTGTTGTGAAAACCGCATTTCCCCGGACAGCGCGGTGCCGGGGGACCTGATCCGTTCCTTCTCCGGCAAGACCATCGAGATTCTCAACACCGACGCCGAGGGACGGCTGATTCTGGCCGACGGACTGACCTGGGCTGTCCGGGAGGAGAAATGCACCCGGCTGGTGGATGTGGCGACCCTCACCGGCGCGATTGCCGCCATGCTGGGCCAGGTAGCCGCCGGCGTGATGAGCAGCGACGACGAGTGGTACGGCAGCTTGGAAAAGGCGGCGGCGTTGTCGGGCGAGAAATACTGGCGGATGCCCGCCTATGAGGAGTACGAGAAGCTGATCGAGAGCGATCTGGCCGACCTGCGCAACACCAGTAAGGACGGCTGCGGCTCCATCACGGCTGGACTGTTCCTGCAGCGCTTTACCGAGGGCCTGCCCTGGCTGCATCTGGACATCGCCGGAACTGCCGACCTGAAAAAACCTGTCTGGCAGCATCAGGTCCGCGGGGCAACTGGCGCGGCGGTCACAACGCTGTTCTATCTGGCTAAGGAGATGGAGCAGGTTTCTGCTAAGTAAGAAAATTTCTGCCTGAGCGGATGCAGGGTCAGACCCGAAACAGAAGGAGGATACCGGCAAAAAACCGGTACCCTCCCTTTTAGCCTGTATTCAAGTAGCAGATAACACGATCAATTTACCGCTCTCCGGCTCTTCGTCCTGATCTGCGGATACATACATCTCCTCACAATCCTGCTGGGCCTGGATGAGAGCCTGTCTGACGTTCTCCAAAGCGTTGATCGCATCCTCCGTGGCGTTGAACATCGTCAGGTACATTTTTTTGTAGTCTACCATACGTCTCCTTCCCTACGGCTTCTGCCGTATGGACACAAAATCTCGCCGGGGTGGCCCCGGACGGGGGCGGGCGTTTACGCCCGCGTCCCGCCGGACCCTTTCCCGCCGAGACAAACAAAAAGCGGCGCAGGATATAATTACCCTACACCGCATATGTACAGACACAAACCCCGTATTGTGAAACAGTCCCCCGTGGTAGGAAGTGAGAAAATGGCTATTGAAAAAAGATGGGAAGACTGTTATAATAGGAGCTGGCGTAGCAAATGCTATTGTGTAGGAGGTCGCTTCTCCTGCATAGGGGCATGGGGGAGTCGCAATCTCCCATGTCCTGCCTTATTATTTGCCTCGTTGCTGTTATCATATCACGTTTTCCACGCTTTGACAAGTAGTTTCTTTCAAATATCCAATTTCCCCCCGCGTCCGACAGCCTTCGCAGACTGCCGGGCGCGTCTTTTTACGGAGATTCAACCATCGGCTGCCTTAATTATTATATTTTTTATAAAAAATATTTTCTGTATTGCACAAAAAAACGGCTCGCGAATGGTAAGTAATGTAGAAAATGGTCTACACCTTCAGAAAATGGTTGCCAAGTTATCATCAATACGTTATAATACAGAAAAAATGAAAAAACTGTTAACGGCATAAGCCGTGACAGCCGTTCTGTGTGTTGTGTGTTTTTTGTTATCGTCCGTCCCCCTGTCGTGTAAACCCGCGTAAGCGGTTTGCAATATTAAATAATCGGAGGAAATTGCGAATGAAAAGATTGTTACCCCTCTTGCTTGCCGTTGTGATGACCCTCGGTCTGGTCGCCTGCGGCGGTAATTCCGGCGGCAATACCGGCGGCAACGCCGGTAATACCGGCAACACCGGAACCACTACTCCCCCCGCGAACAACGGCAATGACGCCGGCGGTACCGCCGGCACGTCAGGAGACAAGTCTCCTGACAATGACTTTGTCATCGCCATGCCCAACGACGCCACCCACCTGGACCCCCATGTCTCCAGCAACGGCTATTCCAACCAGATCACCAACGCCATGTACGAGGGCCTGCTGGGATTCAATGAGCAGACAGAGGTCATTCCTGTGCTGGCTACCGACTGGTCCGTGTCCGAGGACGCGCTGGTCTACACCTTCAAGCTCCGGGAAGGCGTTACCTTCCACGACGGCGAGACCTTCAACGCCGAGGCTGTCAAGGCCGTTTGGGAGCGCGGTAAGGACACCAGCCTGAGCCTGAACCGGAACACCAAGAGCTGGACCGACGTGGAAGTGCTGGGCGAGTACGAGGTGGCCATCCACATCGAGTCCCCCAACAACACCTTTATCAATAAGCTCACCCAGGTCCGTATGGTCTCCCCCAAGGCGATGGCCATGGACAACGCCAGCGACTACCTGGCAAAGAACTCCGCCGGTACCGGCCCCTTCAAGCTCTCCGAGCGCGTGGACGGCGGCTATACCAAGATGGTTCCCTATGAGAACTACTGGCAGGACGGCCCCACTGTGGACAGCCTGACCTTTGAAGTGGTGCCTGAGGACGCTTCCCGCCTGGCGAAGCTCCAGACCGGCGAGGCTGACCTCATTTACCCGGTTCCCGTGACCGACATTGAGCGCCTGCAGAGCGAAAGCCCCAACATCATCGTTGACGTGCGCGACACCACCATCTTCCGCTATGTCACCCTGAACACCGAATGGGCTCTGCCCGATGGCCGCAAGCCCTTTGCTGACAAGCGCGTCCGTCAGGCCCTCAACTACGCCTTTGACAGCGAGGCTTATGCCAAGATCGTCTTCAACGGCTACGCCAAGGAGCCGACCTCCTGCTTCGCCGATACCATCATGTACCACTCCCCCAACACCCCCTACAAGGCTGACCTGGAGAAGGCCAAGAGCCTGATGAAGGAGGCCGGGTTCGAGGATGGTTTCGATGTTGAGATCATCGTCGATAACACCACCATCGAGCAGAAGGGCGCGACTTTCGTCATGCAGCAGCTCAGCCAGATCGGCGTGAACGTGAAGCTGCTGGCCAACGAGTCCACCGTCAACGCCGAGGCCACCAGCGCACCGCTGGAGACCACCACCGTCCAGATGTGGTACGTCAACTGGTCCTCTGGTTCCTTCGAGGCCGACGGTTCCATGCGCAGCATCCTCCACAGCGAGAAGATGCCGCCGGACGGCTACAACACCGCTTTCTGGAAGAACGACGAGTTCGACAAGCTGCTGGACGACGCCCTGGAGATGACCGACACCAAGGAGATTGCCGATACCTACGCCAAGGCGCAGGCCGTGGTTTGGGAGGAGTGCCCCTGGATGTTCCTGGGCAACGATAACGCTATTGTCGCTTACCAGCCCTACTGCACGGGCCTGCAGTTCAAGCCCGGCGACGAGGTCGTGGTCACCACCATCGGCCTGGACCGCTAATCAAAGAAACGACTGTGTAACCGTGTGAAAATCTTGGACGCGCAGCGCACGGAAGATCGATATTGTCCGCGCGCTGGCGGCCTGGAAGCGGAGCAGGCTATGCCTGCTCCGCTTTTGTTGTCAAAAACATGTCAATAAAATTGAGAATGAGGGAGGAATCGATATGGGTAGATATATCGCCAGACGGCTTTTGGAAACGATCCCGCTGCTGCTGGTCATTTCCATCTTTGTATTTATGTTTATCCATCTGCTGCCCGGCGACCCGGCCCGGCAGATGGCCGGACTGGAGGCCCCGCCGGAGGAGGTGCAGGCCATCCGCGAGGAGTACAATCTGGATAAACCCCTGCTTGAGCAATATTTCATCTACATGAAGGGCCTGCTGACCGGCGATATGGGCCGCAGCCTCAAGGTCAAAATCCCCGTCTCCGAGCTCATTGCGTCCCGCTTCCCCTTTACCCTGCAGCTGGTGTTTGCCGGACTGCTCTGGGGGCCTGTCCTGGGCATCCTCATCGGCGTCATCAGCGCCATCAAGCGGGGCACCTGGGTGGATATGCTGGGTATGCTCATCGCCATCTGCGGCCTGTCCGCCCCCGGCTTTGTGCTGGGCCTGGTGGGTATCCAGGTCTTCTCCGTGAAGCTGGGATGGTTCCCCACCGGCGGCCTGGATGGGATTAAGAGCCTGTTCCTGCCGTCTATCGTCATGGGTACCGGCATCATGGCTACCCTGGCCCGCTACTCCCGGTCCTCCATGCTGGAGGTGCTGCGGGAGGACTATGTCCGCACCGCGCGGGCCAAGGGCCAGAAGGAGTCCATTGTCATGTTCCGCCATGCCTTCAAAAACTCGCTTATTCAGGTGGTGACAATCCTGGGCCTGCAGATTGGCGGTCTGCTCTCCGGCTCCGTCATTACGGAGAATATTTTCTCCATCCCTGGCATGGGCCGCCTGCTGACGGATTCCATCTCCTACCGCGACTACCCCGCCATTCAGGGACTGCTGATGATTTTCGCCCTGGAATACGTGCTCATCAACCTCATCGTGGATGTGCTCTATGGCGTCATCAACCCGAAGATTCGTTTCGATTAATGGGCAAGGAGGGAGGATATTATGTCGAACAAACCGAATGAACAGGAAGAGAAGGTTGTATCCCTGGAGAAAAACGCCGCTTCCTTTGAAGAAAATTACATAGACGAAAACATACTGGCGGACAGCAGCAGCAAGGTCAAGGAATTCATCAAAAAATTCATGAAGCGCAAGACCGCCGTCGCCGCCTTCATCATCATGGTTTTCCTGCTGATTATCGCCATCATCGGCCCCAGTCTGGCGCCCTACGATCCCGGCGCCTTTGACTACGACAACATCCTGTCCGGTCCCAGCGCAAAGCACTGGTTCGGTACGGACCACTTCGGCCAGGACATCTTCAGCCGCATTCTCGCCGGCGCGCCCCAGACCCTGGGCGTAGCTCTGTCCTCCGTCATCGTGGGCGCAGCTCTGGGTACGGTGCTGGGCCTGCTGGCCGGTTACTACGGCGGCTGGATTGAAATGCTGGTCATGCGGGGCGCGGACGTGCTCTTCAGCTTCCCCGACATCCTGCTGGCCATCGCCATCGTGGCCCTGCTCGGCCCCGGCATCATCAACGTGTTTATCGCCGTGGCGGTCTTTACGGTCCCAAGCTTCGCCCGTATGATGCGAAGCGCCACGCTGGCCGTGAAAAGCTCCCTCTATGTGGAGGTGGCCCGCAGCCTGGGCTGCAAGGACGGACGGATCCTGTTTATCCACATCTTCCCCGGCACCATTCAGACTTTGATCGTCAACTTTACCATGCGCATCGGTTCCGCCATCATGGCCGCGTCTTCCCTGAGCTTCCTGGGCTTCGGTGCGGATGTCACCTCCCCGGAGTGGGGCGCCATGCTGTCCCAGAGCCGCAGCTACCTGAATACCGCACCCCACATGGTGTACTTCCCGGCTCTGGTCATCTTCATCACCGTCCTGGCCTTCAACCTCTTCGGCGACGGCCTGCGGGATACCCTTGATCCCAAGATCAAGTGACAGGTTGGAAAGGAGTTAAGAGATGCAACGAGATGTATTGCTGAAGGTAGACCAGCTCCGCACGGAGTTCTTTTCCAGCAAAACCAAGAGCGTCACCGCTGTGGACAAGGTATCCTTCGATATCTATAAGGGCGAGATTCTGGGTCTGGTGGGCGAGTCTGGCTGCGGCAAGAGCGTGACCAGTCTGTCGGTCATGCAGCTGCTCAAGGATACCCCCGGCAAAGTGACCCACGGCCAGGTGCTGCTGGACGGCAAGGACCTGCTGAAAATGTCCGGCGAGGAGGTCCGGGGCATCCGCGGCGGGCGGATGAGCATGATCTTCCAGGAGCCGATGAGCGCCCTGAACCCCTCCATGCGCATTGACCGGCAGATGATGGAGACCATCATGCTGCACACAGACAAAAATAAGGAGCTGGCCCGCGCCCACGCGGCGGATATGCTGAAAAAAGTGGGTATCCCCGACCCGGCCCGCGTCCTGAAAAACTACCCCCACCAGCTCTCCGGCGGCATGAGCCAGCGCGTGATGATCGCCATGGCCCTCAGCTGCGACCCGGAGCTGCTGATCGCCGACGAACCCACCACCGCCCTGGACGTGACCATCCAGGCCCAGATCCTGGACCTGATGAAGAAGCTGCAGAAAGAGGCGCAGTCCAGTATTCTCCTCATCACCCACGACCTGGGCGTGGTGGCGGAGATGTGCTCGCGGGTCATCGTCATGTACGCGGGCAAGATCGTGGAGGAGGCCCCGGTGGGCCCCCTCTTCAACAGCCCCACCCACCCCTATACCCAGGGACTGATTGCCTCCGTACCCAAGCTGGGTTCCGGCGTCAAGGTCCTGCCCAGCATTCCGGGCAGCGTCCCGGACCTGGCCTCCATGCCCAAGGGGTGCCGCTTCGCGCCCCGGTGCAAGTATGCGACGGCCAAGTGCCATGAGAAGGAGCCGGAACTGGTGACTGTGGGTGAAAACCAGCGGTGCCGGTGCTGGCTGAAACAGGAAGGATGAGGGGGAGCAGGCTATGGAAAAAATTGTATCATTAAAGAATGTATGCAAGACCTTCCCCGTGGGGAAGTCCCTGCTGGGCAAGCCCACTAAGTTTGTCCACGCCGTCAACAACGTCAGCTTTGACGTCTACGAGGGCGAGACCTTCTCCATCGTGGGCGAGTCCGGCTGCGGCAAGAGTACCACCGGGCGCATCATCAACCACCTGCTGGTCCCGGAGAGCGGCGAGGTGTGGTTCACAGGCAAGGAGATTTCCCATATCTCCCAGGACGAGATGCGGCCCCTGCGCAAGGATATGCAGATGATCTTCCAGGACCCTGCCGGGAGCCTGAACCCCAGAATGCGGGTGTCGGAGCTGATTGAGGAGCCGCTTCTCATCCACACGGAGATGAACGCGGAGGAGCGCGGCAAAGTGGTGGCCGAGCTGCTGGGCATCGTGGGCCTGAGCGCCAAGCACGCCCAGCGGTATCCCCACGAGTTCTCCGGCGGTCAGAAACAGCGTATCGGCATCGCCCGCGCGCTGACGGTGAACCCCAAGCTGGTCATTGCTGACGAGCCGATTTCCGCCCTGGACGTGTCCATTCAGGCCCAGGTGCTCAATCTGCTCCACCGTTTGCAGGAGCAGTATAAGCTGACCTATGTGTTCATCTCCCACGACCTGTCGGTGGTGGAGATGATCTCCGACCGCATTGCGGTCATGTACCTGGGCTTTGTGGTGGAGACCGCCCCGAAAGAAAAGCTCTACGCCATGCCGGCCCATCCCTACACCCAGGCCCTGCTGTCCGCCGTCCCCATCCCGGACCCGGACCGCAAGCATGACCGTATTATCCTGGAGGGAGATATCCCCAGCACCATCAATCTGCCCGCCGGCTGCCCCTTCGCGGCCCGGTGCAAGATGTGCAAGCAGGTGTGTCTGGAGCAGCGTCCGGCAACGAAAGAAGTGGAGACAGGCCATTTCGTAGCCTGTCACCAGGTTTGATGGATGGATGAAAAGAAGTGAAAGGGTAAACATTTATGAATAAACCACTGATCGAAGCATGTGTTGATTCCTATGCCTCCTGTATGGCCGCGGCCAAGGGCGGCGCAGACCGGCTGGAGCTGTGCGCTAATCTGGCTATCGGCGGTACGACGCCTTCCGCCGCCGTGTTCAAGCAGGTCCAGCGGGACTGTGATGTCAAAATCAATGTGCTCATCCGCCCCCGGTTTGGCGACTTCCTGTACACGGAGCCGGAGATGGAGGAGATGTGCGAGGAGATCAAGATGTTCCGCGACCTGGGCGCCAACGGCGTGGTCATCGGCGCCCTGACCCCCGACGGACAGCTGGATTTGGAGAAAATGCGCCGTCTGATGGACTGCGCCGGCGGTATCGACGTGACGCTCCACCGGGCCTTCGACATGACCAAGGACCCCTATGAGACCCTGGAGGCGGCGGTATCCCTGGGCTGCAGGACCATTCTGACCTCCGGCCAGGAGAAGGACGTGGCGGCGGGCAAGGATACGCTCAAGGGCGTCTATGCCAAGGCGGCGGGCCGGATTGACATTATGGCCGGCTGCGGCGTGAAAAAGTGGAATATCCAGGAGATTCACGACCACACGGGCATTATCGTCTTCCACACCACCGGGCGGAAAGCCCCCCTGGACAGCGGCATGGTCTACCGGAAGAGTACCGTCTTTATGGGCCTGCCCTCCCTGTCGGAGTACGAGGTCTGGCAGACCGACGAGCAGGAGTTCCGGGAGTGCGCCCAGATTGTACATGCATTTGCGTAAAAACTGAGCTATAAGACAGAGAGACAAGTTCACCCCGTTATTTGATTTTCGGCCTGAACTTGTCTCTCGCTGTATCATAAATCAGAATTCTGTGTTTTCAGGAGGAAATCATCGCTATGTTATTTTCACAGCACATAACAGAAACCGCCCTGGCAGGCTTCCAGGCACGTCTGGAGCAGGCCGGTCCGGTCAAGGCCGGGGAGCTGCAGGCCCATCTGGATACGCCCTCCATTACCGAGGACGTCCGGACCGCCATCCACTGGCTCTATGCCAACAGCCCCCTCAGCGACCTGGCCAACTACGATTTCCGTATCTTTCTCGCCACCGCCCTCCACGGGGTGTATTTGCGGGAGAACTCCCCCTTTTCCAAGGACTTGCCGGAGGATATTTTCCTCAACTACGTCCTGCATATCCGGGTCAACGAGGAGGAGCTGTGCGACTGCCGCCACTATTTCTACCGCCTTCTGTGTGACCGGGTGAGGGACCTGTCCGCCCATGACGCCGTCATCGAGGTCAACTATTGGAATGCGGAACAGGTGATGTACCAGTCCACGGATGAGCGCACCATCTCCGCTATGGGGGCTTACCGCTCCGGCTATGGCCGCTGCGGTGAGGAATCCGCCTTCGGTGTGAACGCTTTCCGGTCCGTGGGCATCCCGGCCCGGCAGATTTACACCCCCCGCTGGGCCCACTGCGACGATAACCATGCGTGGGTGGAGGTCTGGTGCGGCGGCAAGTGGCATTTCCTGGGGGCCTGCGAGCCGGAGGAGGTGCTGGATAAGGGCTGGTTTACCAATGCGTCCAGCCGGGCGATGCTCATTCACAGCCGCTGCTTCGGGGAGATCAGCGGGGAGGAGATCATCTCCAAAGTGGGTATGGCCTCCTTCCTCAATAACCTCAAGCTCTACGCCAACACCAAACGGCTGACGGTGCTGGTGAAGGACCAGGAGGGCAGGCCGGTGGAGGGCGCGCAGGTGTCCTTCGGGATTCTCAACTACTCCAATATCTTCCCCTCCGCCGTCACTGCCACCGGTCCGGACGGCTCCGTCCGCTTCACCTGCGGCTGGGGGAGCATCAGCGTCCATGTGAAGAAGGACGGCGTGTTCTGGGAGGAGATGGTCCCGGCGCAGACCGAACGCCTGGAGGTGACGCTCCGGCAGGAGCAGCCCGCCCTGGATCAGTGGCAGGACTTCGTCTCCACCGCGCCCAAGGACCAGATCGTCAACGGCGCGAAGCCCACGGAGGAACAGAAGGAGCTGTGCCGCCGGAAGACCGCCGCCGCCAACGAGAAGCGGGAGAAGCGGGTGGCGGCTATGTTCGACGGGGCCAAGGCGAAGGCGGTTGTGGAGAAGTACGGCTACAGCCAGGAAATCTACGACCTGCTGTACGAGAGCCGGGGCAACGGGGAGCATCTGCTGCGCTTCCTGGAGGACGAGATGTTTTCCGCCAAGGAGAAGGAGACGCTGCTGCTGACCCTGTCGAAGAAGGACCGGCGGGACGTGGACACACTGGTTCTGCGGGAGGCTCTGGCGTTGTCCAGGGACTATAAGGCGGACAGCGAGGAGCTGTATTACCGCTATATTGTCTGTCCCCGCGTGCTCAACGAGCCGCTGGAGAAGAACCGGAAATTTATTTTGGAGTATTTTACCCCGGAGCAGAAGGACGCTTTCCGGGCAGAGCCGGGAAAAATCTGGGACTATATCCAGGAGAATATCGGCTTTGACGCCTCCATTGAGTACGGCCAGATTGTCACAAGGCCGACGGGGGCGCTGACGGTGAAGAATGCCAGCCCGCTGTCAAAAAAGATTCTGTTTGTGGCGATCTGCCGCGCCCTGGGGATTCCGGCCAGGGTCAACCCGGTGGACCGGCAGGCGGAGTATTACAAGGCGGGAGCCTTCCAGCCGGTGGAGCTGCGGGAGCAGGGCAGCGGTACGATCATCTTTGAGAAAGGGGAGGGGGAGAACTGGCAGTATTTCCCGGACTTCTCCATCGGCCTGCTGGCGGACGGCGAATACCAGACCCTGGATCTCTCCCAAGCAGTATGGGAGGGCTGCGAGCTGCGGGTTCCGGCCAAGGGCGGCGCGTACCGGGTGATTACGGACAACCGCCTGCCCAACGGCAATCTTTACGCCAGCAAGTACCACTTTGCGCTGGCGGACGGCGAGACAAAGCGCGTGCGCCTGCACAAACACCAGGCCAATCTCTCGGAGATGCTGGATAACTTCCAGCTGGATGAATTCCAGGTCTTCGACGGGGACGGTAAGGCTGTGCAGGGCAGCTGGCTGACCCGGAACAAGGCTGTGCTGCTGTGGCTGGAGGAGGGCATGGAGCCTACGGAGCACATCCTCAACGAGATGCTGGAGCAGACGGCGGACTTCCAGAACCTCCCGGCGGACATCATCTTCCTGGTGCGGGGAAAGGAGGCGTTGGAGAACGCCAAATTGAAAAAAGTGCTGGAGACATTCCCCAAGGTCCAGGTGTACTACGACAGCTTTGTCCCCAATGTGGAGACGATTGCCCGGCGGATGTACGTGGACCACGAAAAACTGCCCCTGATTGTGGCGGCAACGTCGGAATTGAACGCTGTATATGCCTGCAGCGGCTACAATGTGGGCAGCGGCGATATGATTGTAAAAATCTGCAATTTGACGTAAAATGTACTTTTTTGTCGGGATTTGTTTCGCTGCGGCGGCGGACGGGAGGGGAAACCGCCTGTGCATGGTTCGTTTTTTCCATAAAATGCCCCGCCGTCCGCCGGGAAGCTCTTGTAATATTTCGGGAAATTTAGTATAATAAAAACCAGTCGGAGCGAGACAGCCCGATAAATTGTGCCATGCGCCGGAGGAGGGAGCCGTCCATGACCAGCAGCCAGAAAACCGACCGCGTCCGGATACACAGCAGCAATACCCGATTGCTGTTATCCGCTATCTGTTCGGCAGGGGAGCTGTCCAGGGCCAGGGCCGCAGAGGTTACAGGACTCAATATCATGACCGTAGGGCGGATTGCAGAGGAACTGATTGGCCGGGGGATTTTGCAGGAGAGGGAAAAAGAGGGAGGCGTGGGCCGTCCGCCTAAGCTCCTGTCCCTGGCGGAGGACCGGCTGCTCTGCGCCGGTATGTTCCTGGACCGGGACGCGCTCCAGCTGGGCCTGGTGGACCCGCGGGGGCGGATTCATGCCCACACCAGCGTTCCGCCGCCGGAGGGAGCCTTTGTCCCGGAGCGGATCACGCCGTGGATGGCCGACAGGCTGGCGCAGTTTCTGAAAGAACACGAGGCCCTTTGCCCCCTGGGTACGGTGGGGATTGTGACGCCCGGTATCCTGGACGTCCGGGAGGGCGATATCGTCTTTGCCGCTAATCTGCACTGGGACCATGTGCCGCTGCTGCCGGTCCTGCGGGAGCGTCTGCCGGGATACGGCTTTGTGTTTGAAAACGATGTCAAGGCGGCGGCGTTGGCGGAATATCAGTTCGGCGGCCTGGACGGGTGCCGGAATCTGGTGGTGCTGAGCATCGGCAGCGGCATCGGCGCGGCGGCTATTATGGACGGCGAGCTGTACCGGGGCCGGGACAACATGGCCGGGGAGATCGGGCATATCACCATCAACCCGGCGGGGAAGGTGTGCGTGTGCGGAAAGGTGGGGTGTCTGCAAACTTATCTGACACCCGGCGCACTGCTCACCGAGGCCCGTACCCTCCATCCCGATATCACCCTGCCGGAGATGTTCACGCTGTTTCAGAAGGGGGACCCCTTTGTTACAGCCCTGCTCCATCAGGTGACGGAGTATATTTCTATTGCCATTAACCTGCTGGCCAATACCTACGCGCCGGAAGTCGTGCTTCTGCGGGGGGACTTGCTGCGGCAGGGACCGGTGATACGGCAGCTGGTGTCCGGCACGTACCGGGAAAAACTCAACTGGTATATGACCGACGCCTTTGAACTGCGCTTTGAACAGATGGGCGTCAGCGGCCCGCTGATCGGCGGCGGTATGCTGGCCCTGGAGCGGGAGCTGGACCGGCTGTGCGTCTGACAATAACAACTATTCTTTCATTTATCCATATGGAGGCATCAACTATGGCATTTCAATTTTCCAGGGAAGCCTATGAGTGCCGGGTGAAATGGTTCACCGAGGCCCGTTTCGGCATGTTCATCCACTTCGGCCTCTATTCCATCCCCGCCCGCGGGGAGTGGGTCCGCAGTGAGGAGTTTATCCCCAAGGAGGACTATGACCCCCTCATCAACGAGTTCAACCCCACCCGCTGCGACATGCGCCAGTGGATGCGGACGGCGCGGGACGCGGGGATGCAGTACGTGCTCTTCACCGCCAAGCACCACGACGGCTTCTGTCTGTACGACAGCGCCTATACGGATTTCAAGTCCACCAACTCCCCCGCCGGTCGGGACTTTGTCCGGGAGTTCCTGGACGCCGCCCGCGAGTACGGACTGCGGGCGGGACTGTACTTCTCCATCATTGACTGGCGGCATCCGGATTTCCCCCACTACGGGGACAAGCAGCACCCCATGCGCAATGACCCGGCCTACGGCAACGAGAACCGGGATTTCAACCGCTATCTGGACTTCTTCCACGCCCAGGTCAAGGAGGTCTGCTCCAACTATGGGAAGCTGGACCTCATCTGGTTTGACTTCTCGTACGACGATCTGCGGGGAGAAGCCTGGCGGGGTACGGAGTTGATGGAGATGGTGCGCTCCCTGCAGCCGGACGTGGTCATCAACAACCGCCTGGAGGTCAGCGGGGAGGGATACGGCTCTCTGGCAGAGGGCCGTCCCACGCCCTACCACGGGGATTTCGTCACGCCGGAGAAGATGATCCCGCCTCACGGCCTGCTGGATGTTGAGGGCCGTCCCCTGGTGTGGGAGAGCTGCGTGACCATGAACGAGCACTGGGGTTACTGCGCCACGGACAATTTTTACAAGCCCGCCCCCATGCTGATTAAACAGCTGGTAGAGTGCGTGAGCAAGGGCGGCAACATGATCCTGAACGTGGGTCCCGACGCTACGGGCCGCTTCCCACAGCAGTCCCTGGAGATTCTGGCGGAGATGGGCCGGTGGCTGGACCGCAACGGAGAGAGTATCTATGGCTGCGGCCCCGCCGGGATGGAAAAGCCGGAGTATGGCCGGATTACCCGGAAGGGAAATACGCTCTATTACCATCTCTACGAGAATACCATCGGGCCGATGCCCCTGCCCGGTCTGGAGAAGGACAAGGTGCAGGCAATCCGCCGCCTGGCAGACGGTACGGAGGTGCTGCTGTCCACAAACTGGGTCCACAGCGATTACCCGGACGTGGTCTTCGTGGACCTCGGTCCGGACCCCGTGCTGCCGGATACTACGGACACCGTGCTGGAGGTGCGGTTGAAGGATTGACAGGCTTTAGGGAAAACGGATTAAAAGAGTCTGACGCAAACTCGCGTCAGACTCTAATTTATTCAGGAATAGAAATTTGCTCTGCCAAAACAGAATTGCCGGGAATACGCCCTCTCCGTCACGGCTGACGCCGTGCCACCTCCCCCTAAAGGGGGAGGCAAGCCGTGTCACACTGCGCCTGCACTTTCAGAACTGCTGAGCAGTTCTTCTTGGCTCCCCCTTTAGGGGGAGCTGTCAGCCGCAGGCTGACTGAGAGGGCTTGCACCGCATTTTGTCAAGAATAACGAACGTATAAAGTTTTCAAAAGTAAATGTGGAAAGAAAAAGAAACTATTGAAATTGTTCCGGTTTTGGGGTATACTATATCCGCTTATAAAGAAAAATACTTTGGAGGTATTGCAGCATGGTAACAATTACAAAAGACACCATCATTGGTGATATCCTGGACGTAGCTCCGCAGACAGCCCCCATCTTCCTGTCCATCGGGATGCACTGCCTGGGTTGTCCCAGCAGCCGGGGCGAGACGGTCGAGGAAGCCTGCGCTGTCCACGGCGTGGACGTGGAGAAGCTGCTGGAAGCTGTCAACGCAGAAGCCAACAAGTAAGGAAACAGCGGGGACTCATAGAGCAGCTATGAGTCCCTCCTTTGCAGGGATGATGGAAAGGGGGAGCGTCCCATGGGAGGGCTTTTGGAGCGGAAACCCCGGCTGCAGGCTATTGCAGGTCTGGTGCCAAGGGGGAGCCGGTGTCTGGCCGATATTGGTACAGACCACGGTTACATACCGGCGGCATTGCTGCGTATCAAGAAAATTGACCAGGCCATTGCTGTGGATATCAGCGAGGGACCTCTGGCGCGGGCCCGCCGTACGGCAGAGCGGTACGGACTGGAGGAGCGTGTGGACTTCCGCCTGGGGGATGGCCTGAGCGTCCTTGCGCCCGGCGACGCGGACGTCATCGTGATTGCCGGTATGGGCGGGGATACCATTGTAGACATCCTCTCCGCCGCCCCCTGGAGCCTGTACGGTCCGCTGCTGCTGCTCCAGCCCATGAGCCGGGCCGAGGTACTGCGGAAATGGCTGTGGAAACGGGGGGCCCGCCTGTGTTCGGAACAGCTGGTGCAGGAACGGCGGGCGCTGTACCCCATCCTGAAGGTCCGGAGCAGCGGGATGGGCCCCGTCCCGTATACGGAGGCGGACGCCTGGGGCGGTATGCTCCTGGAGAATGACCCGCTGTGGGGGAAGTATCTGGAGACGGTCATTCTGCGGCTGCGCCGGGCGGCGTCGGGCCTGGAACGGGCCAAGGACCCGGCTTTGGCCGCGCGGCAGAAGCGGTTTTTGAAGGTCATTGAAGAACTGGAGAAACGGAAAGGAGCGTGGTCCCGTGCCAACGGCAGGTGAACTGGAACGCGCCCTCTTCCAGCTGGCCCCCAGGGACCTGGCTGAGAGCTGGGACAACGTGGGTCTGCTGGTGGGAGACTGCGGCAGGGAAATACATCGGGCGCTGATTGCCCTGGACGTCACCGCCGGTACGGCGGCGGAAGCAAAGGAAGCCGGAGCGGAACTGCTTGTAGCCCATCATCCGGTGATGAACTGCAATTGGTCGCCGGTCCAGACCCTGCGGGACGACAGCCAGCAGGGCAGGCTTCTGCTGCAGCTGGTCCGGGATGGTACCGCCGCCATCTGTATGCATACCAATCTGGACGCGGCGCAGGGGGGCGTCAACGACGCCCTGGCCCAGCGGCTGGGGCTGGAGCAGACGGCGGTCCTGGAGGGCGGCGGCGGAATCGTCCGCATGGGCCTGCTGCCGGAGGAAATGCCCCTGCCGGATTTCCTGGCCCTGGTGCGGGAGCGCCTACGGCCCAACGGTATCCGCTTTGCAGACGGCGGAAGGCCGGTCCGCCGGGTGGCGGTGGGCGGCGGCGCGTGCGGGGAGTTCTTTGCCGCCGCCGCGGAACAGGGCTGCGACGCCTTTGTCACGGCGGATGTGAAATACAACCAGTTTATGGATGCCGCCGGTCTGGGGCTGAGCATCCTGGACGCGGGCCATTTTCCCACGGAGGATGTGGTCTGCGCTGTGTTGGCGCAGTTTTTGCAGGAGCAGTTTCCTGCGCTGGAAATTATAAAATCGGTCTCCCACCGGGAGATTGTGCAATACTACGTTTAAGACATCAGAGGAGGAAAGGATATGTCCGGACATTCCAAATGGCATAATATCCAAAAGACAAAGGGCGCGGCGGACGCCAAACGGTCACAGGCGTTTACCAAGATTGCCCGTGAAATGATCGTGGCGGTGAAGGAGGGCGGCAGCGGCGACCCCAACAACAATTCCCGTCTGGCGACGGTCATTGCCAAGGCCAAAGCCGCCAACATGCCCAACGACAACATCAAGCGCACCATCGACAAGGCTCTGGGAGCCGGGTCTGGGGACAACTTCGAGAAAGTGGTCTATGAGGGCTACGGTCCCAGCGGCGTTGCGGTGATCGTCGAGGCCCTCACCGACAACCGCAACCGTACCGCACCGGAGGTCCGTCACCTCTTTGACAAATACGGCGGAAATATGGGCGCAACCGGCTGCGTGAGCTGGAGTTTTGACCGCAAGGGCGTAATCGTGATCGACAACGAGGACGGCGACCTGGATGAGGAGAAGGTCATGGAGGACGCCCTGGACTGCGGCGCGGCGGACTTCGAGGCTGATGGCAGTATCTTCGAAATTACCACCGATCCGGATGATTTCAATGCCGTTACCGCCGCCCTGGAGGCAAAAGGATATGCGTTTGCTGAGGCGGCTATTGAGATGGTGCCGCAGAATTATATCAAGCTTACCAGTGAGGACGATATCAAGAATATGACCAAGATGATTGATCTTATGGAAGATAACGACGACGTGCAGAACGTCTGGCATAACTGGGAGCAGGAATAAAGCACAGGGGCCGGGGAAGCAGTTTCCCGGCTCTTTTGTGCGCATGAGCGAAAATGCTGTTTGCCGCGCTTGAAAAACAACGGGAGCTGTGGTAATATAGAGCATGAGGAGCAGGTGATCAATTTGAAAACAGAAGAACAGAAACGCCAGGAAGATTTGCAGCGGCTGCGCAGTTTGCGCCCGATAGATGATGATTTTATGCGCTGCCTTTTCAAAGATAATCTTCCCTTGGCTGAATTGGTATTGCGCATTATTACAGACAAACCAGATTTGACAGTTACAGATTTCCAGACGCAAAAGGATATGAAACGGCTGGCCGGGGTGCGCTCGATCTGTTTGGATGCTTATGGAACGGATTCCGGCGGGAAAAAATATGATATGGAAGTCCAGAGATCGGACAGGGGCGCAGACCCTCACCGGGCCAGATTCCACTCCAGTGTGATGGATGTGGAGAATCTGGATGCGGGACAGAAATTCAGCGAGCTGCCGGATACCTATACAATTTTCATTGTGGAGAAGGATTTTTACGGTATGGGGGAACCGGTCTACCCAATCGAACGGGTAAACCTCCTGACGGGTAAACCATTTGATGATGGAGAACATATTCTCTATGTGAACGGCGAATATCGCGGGGACTCTGATATTGGGAAGCTGATGCACGATTTTAATTGTACCAATGCGGATGAAATGTATTTTGAACTATTGGCAGACCGTACCAGATATTTGAAGGAGAATCCGAAAGGAGTGAGCGAGATGTGCAAAGTAATTGAGGATATGCTGAGGGAAGAACGGCTGGAAATAGCAAAAACTATGCTGCTTGACAGGATGTTACCGCTCGAAAAGATTGCGGAGTACGCCAGACTCTCTATTGACGAGGTCCGGAAGCTGCAAGCGGAACAATTTGCATAAAGAGACAGTTGAGGGCCGGGAAAACAGCTTCCCGGCCCTCATAACCATCATACCATCTTACGCTCCCATTCGCTGGCCAAACTCCCCGCTGCGGGCGGCGATTCCCGCCAGCTTCACCAGACTGCCCTTCTCGTTGGCCGTCTCCAGCATACAGAACCGTGGAGGGAGATAAAAGCTCTTATTCATATTCAGACCAGAAATCAACTGCCGTGCAATCAGGTCGCCGCCGGAGTAACCGGAGACGATCAGGCCATAGAGCCGCTTGTCATAGAACCGGCTCTGCCGGAAAAGGGCGGTGAGGCGGTTGACGAAGGCGGTCAGATTGGCGGCAAGGGCGTCGTTGTAGTTGGCGCAGAGCATTACCAGCGTGTCGCAGTCCCGCACTGCCGGGAAGACCTCGTCCACCAGCGGTCCGCCGTAGAAGCACCCGCCCTGCTGGCCGAAGTGCATACAGGCGGTGTAGCTGCAGCCGATGCAGTCGGCGAGGGTACCGTTTTGCAGGCACTGCTCCCGGACCTCCACAGTCTCCGGCAGTCCCGCCTTGACCAATTCCCACAAAGCGAGGGTGTTGCTGGTGGCTCTGACGGACGCATGGAGGGCCAGGACCCGCCGGGCTGGAGGCAGCGGCGTCCACTCCTGCAGACGCTGGAGCAGCTCCGCGATTGCCATACGGAAAGCGGTGGGCTCATCGGTGCCGCCCAGCTGGGCCTGGACCTGGAAATTACGCAGGGAACCGGTGGCCTCCACCAGTGGCCGTCCCAGGAACGCGCAGCCTGCCAGATTAGCGGACAATACCAGGTCGCGGGCTACGTCCTTGGTGTACAGCTCGCCGACGCCGGTGACAACGACTGCGCCGGTACAGCCGTCCAGCAGCTGGCCGTCCAGCCGGAGGAGGGAGAGCATCCGGTAATAGCTGAGGTTGCAGCCGCCCGCATCCAGGGCTATGGCAAACAGGAGCTTGCGGCCCTGTAAGCCGCTCAGACCGTCCGCCGGGTCCCGCCAGGCGGTGTCCGCCGGGAGGAGGGGGAGAAGGGTGTCCCGCAGCTTTGCTGCGTATTCGTTTTGGGGGAGGATGACGGTGAGCGCGGGGCGGGAGGTCCGCTCCCGGATATCGGAAATCCCCAGCAGATAGTCCACAGAAACGTCAAAAAATTCTGCCAGCGTCAGCAGTGTTGACGTTGGTACGTTGACCTTCCCTGCCTCAATTTTTTGATAATGCCGGTTCACACAGTCTAAAAGAGCGGCTATATCAGCCTGTTTCAGCCTTTTTTCTGTTCTCAGTTCTTTTAGACGAATTGAAAAGTCGTGTAATTCCATTAGAAAACCTCAAAAAACTCTTGACATGACTTTATAAGACGTATATAATAGGGTGTACGAATTAGAAAATCGTAGATAAGGGGGCGTACTATGATGAGTACATACGGAACTTTATACGAGACATTCGCTGTGCCATTGATAGAAAAAATCATTGCAGACCAGAATGCCGCAGAAAAACGGCTGGCTGAGGAGCTTGCGCTTTCCCCAGAACAGGAATTGACGCTGGATGATGCTATGGCAGACCTGCGGTATGTCTGGGGCGGGGAGATTTTTGCCCTGGGCCTGCAATTGGGAATTCGGATTGCATGTCCGAAGGAGCGGTAAAGGAGGCGGAGACAGGGGGTCTTCCCCGGCAAAGTCTATGTAAAAAGCCAAGTCCGCAAAAGACTGGGACTTGGCTTTTTCAAGGTTACAGATCGTCCGCGTCCTGCACAGGTACCTCATAGGGGTCTGCCGGGGTACCGGTCCAGCTCCCCTGGGGGTCCGTCTTGGCGGATTGCCAGAGCGTCATGTGCATGGCCTTGTCCATGGGATTTTCCGGTCTGGCAGTTTCCTTTTTTTTCTCCATGATATCCTCCCCTTTCTCTGCGGCTTGACAGCCGGGATTAGTCTGCCCCGTCCTGCCGGTGAGGATACCGCCATATTTTACAAATTTTACGCGGGGACCGCCGCCTTGGCCCGGACGTACAGCTTGACGCCCTCCATCCAGACCACCTCCACCATCTCGTCCTTTGGGATGACCTCGCCGCTGGCGCTGCGGGCGGTCCACATTTTTCCGTCCACATACACGGCGCCGGAGGAAATCGTATTGTTGATTTCTTCCGTCACCTTTGCGTCCTGCCCCAGCAGGCGGTCGGCATTGGTCGGCGTGATATGGGGGTCCAGGAACCGCCTGGTCAGGGGCCGGGCCGCGAAGAAGGTGGCGATTGACACGCTTACAAAAATAAGCAGCTGACCCGTGACCGGTATACCGCCATATGCGGCAAATACAGTAACCAGCGCACCCATAGCAAACCAGACGGACACCAGCGACATGGTGGACGCCTCCAGAATCAACGCCAACGCCACCACAGCCAGCCACAACCAAACCATTGTATTCAACATATCGACTGCCCTCCATTCCGCGTCCGCCGGGACGCCCGCTTCCATTCCACAAGTCCTTCCTTTTTATTTATAGTATACCACAAAAACACCTTCCCGTCAATCGCAGTTGTACAAAACAACAAACCGGCAGAGCCTCAAGGCCCTGCCGGTTTTGCTCTGTCTGTTTATTTCTGCAAAAGCAGCTCACTCCAGCGTATAGCGGGTCACGCCGAAGAGGAGGCCCAGCTGTAATTTTGCGGCCAGGCTCTCGTCGCTCTGGTACCAGACAACGGCGGTCTGGTACGGATTAGGCTCATAGATGCAGTATGCGCTCTGGTAGCGTTCGGAGTAGTAGTCGTTTACATCCGGCTGTCCCAGCAGCTCCTCCACCTCCTCTGCCGTCAGCGGATCGCTGGACAGCACATACCCGTCGCTGGTCAGTGTGCGCATGCCGCCCGCGGTCAGCCGCAGGGCGGTCCGGCTCATGTCCACGCCGGTCTCCTTCATCTCCCGCAGGGCTTCATACAGCTCTGCCAGCGGCTCCAGGGGCGTGGTGGGCAGGGCGTCCCCCTGGGAGGCTCTGGGCGTATCCACCGCAATCTGGCGGTATGCGCTGCCGGAGCTGAGCTGCACCGGGCGGGCGGACAGGCAGTCGTATACCCGCACCAGCACCGCCGCAGCCTGTTCGCGGGTGGCAATACCGGCGGGATCAAAGCGGTCCTGGCCCACGCCGCCCATCAGACCCATATCATAGGCCACGGTAATAAAGCCCTTGTTGGTGGACACATCGCTGAAGGGACAGCCGTACTCGCTCACATACCCGGCCAGGGACGTATACCCCAGGGCGCGGATGAGCATGGCCGCCATTTCCTCCCGCGTGATGCCGTCGGTGGGACGGAACTCCGGGTGTCCGGCGGAGAGCGCGCCGTTGGCGTGGGCGGTTTCCACCGCCGTATAGAACCAGCGGTCCTCGGTGACGTCGGAGAAGATAGACGCCTCCGAATCCACCTCCTCCCAGTCCAGCAGGCGCATCAAGGCGGCGGCAAAGGCGGCGCGGCTCATGGGCTGGCCCCAGCCGAAGGTCTCCTCCGTCACGCCCTGGAACAGTCCCAGGTCGATGGCCCGCTCCACGCTGGAGGAGCTCCAGTGACCGTCCTGCACGTCCGCATAGCTCTTGTAACCGGCTGCTGCCGGAAGTGTCAGCTGCAGGCAGGCCGCCAACGCCAGCACAAGTGTCAATACATGTTTTTTCATGAGGAAATCCTCTTTTCTTTTGATTAGCTCTGGATATTTTACCATATTATTCCCGGATAGTCAATTTTTTCAACCCCGCTTTTTTTATCGAAACCCCACAAATCGCCGCGAACAATCTTATATTTCCTGAGCGGATGTCTAAAAAACACGTCTTCTGCATCAATCCGCCTCCATAATTTTGATCTGATCGACGGTGTAATCCGTCTCGCTGAGGATGATATCCTTGATCTTAGCCACATCCTCTGTCTGCAAACCGTCCTCGGCGGCGGAGACCACCACGCTGACGCTGTTCTCCCCCATAAAGGCCACGCAGTCGGCGTATCCCTTGGCAATCACCAGGTTCTCAATCTGTCCCTCCAGCATGGCGTATCCGGCCAGGGTCTGAATGGCCCGGTTAGCGTCCTCCAGCACGGTCTGTTCCACGTTCTCCTGACCCGCCGCCTCCCGCAGCAGGCTCAGGGCGTTGTCGCGGGACTGCTGGCGGCTGAGCCGCGCGGTGTCGAAATAGCTGCTGGCCGCCGCAGCCACCTGATTGTCCTCCGCCGTGGTGGGCACCCCGCCCACCAGCGTGGCGTCGCCCAGCACTTTGGTACTGCCGCCGTCCTCCTCCTGCTGGGTGGGCTGGGATTCGCCCTCCTGGGCGACGTTCCCGGCATAACGCCAGTTGAGATATACCGCCGCGCAGACAAACAGCAGCACGGTTGCTACCACGGCATTGCGTTTCCATTGCTCTTTCATGACTTATGTTCCTCCCATTTTAATTTGCTGTTCCTGTCCCGCCGGGCGTACCGGCGTCCTGCCATTTCACCACGGCGATCCGGTCCGCGCCCAGGCCCGTCAGGACGCTCACCGCGTCGATGACCGCCAGGCGTACCCGGTCGCTATTGCCGCCGTCGCAGACCACCAGCGCGCCCCGGTACTGGGGGTAGATCTCCTGCCGGACCACCACGCCGCCGGATGTTGTCACCGTATCTGTGGACCGCTCGTAGTTGTCCGGGGACTGTGCGCTGCCGCTGTAGCGCAGGGCGGCGTCCTCCGCCAGCACCAGCTCGCTGCCGCTGTGGAGGGTGAGCATCACGTCCACCCGCCCCACCCCGCTGATCTCCGCCAGGATTTTCTCCATAGCCGCCTCAGTCTCGCGGGCGTCCTGGGCCTTGATGCCGGTCTGGGATGCCTCTGTCTGTACCTCCGGCCCGCCGGGTCCCGCGGGCCAGAGCAGTAACGCCGCGCCCAACGCCGCCGCCAGCAGCACAAATTTATACTTGTTCAGGATTTCTAAGGGTTTATTTCGTTTTCTCTCTTCCATGTCTCCTCCTCCAGCCAGATTTGTTTTTCGGGGGGGACCCCCACCTCCTCCTCTATGTACGCGGCCAGAGCCGCGCTGTAGCTTCCCCGGACCGTCACCGTATCCGGCAGAGGGATGCCGCTCTCCCCTGCCGACACAGCCACCTCCACGGTACACCGCAGCCCCAGCCGGTCCGCTTTGTCCCATATATATGCCCTGGTTTTCTCCGCTATGACAGCGGAAAGGGCCTCTTCACGGTCCTGCCGGTAAGCCTCCGCCAGAGCCTCCTGTGCGGGACCGTCCCACGCCAGCTCCGGCTCCGTCCACTGCAGTTCCGCCAGGGGCCGCAGTAACGCCAGCGTCAGCAGCAGGCCGCACGCCAGGCCCACCAACGCCTGTTCCCGGCCCTTTGGAGCCAGCTGCCGGGCCAGCCCGCCGGCAAAGGCGGTGAGCGTCACCCCCAGCAGCCACTGATGCACGCCCTGGATCATGGGACCACCGCCGTCAGCGATGACACGATGGAGATAATCAGCAGCAGCGCGGACGCCGCCGTCATAGCCAGCGTCAGGCCAAAGGCGTCCCCCAAAGCGGCCAGCAGGGCGGTCAGCTTTTTCGGCCCCGCTGCCGCAGCCGCCAGGGACGCGCACTGATACAGCAGGTACTGCGCCCCCAGCCGCAGGAAGGGCAGCAGGCAGGCGGAGAGTACCGCCAGCGTGCCGAAGGCCCCCAGAGTCCCCCGCAGCAGACCCGCGCCGGCCAGCACGCTCTCCGCCGCTTCCGAGAGAATGCCGCCTACCACCGGCACCGCCGTGGACACAGCGGCCTTTGCCAGCTTCACCGCCTGGGCGTCGGCTGCGCCCGCAATGGCCCCGCTGATGGTGAGATAGGCGGTAAAGAGGGTCAGCAGCCCCCCCAGGACCCAGGTAATCAGTTTTTTCAGCAGCTCGCCCACCCGTTCCATCAGCTCCCCCTCCAGTACCGTCCCCGCCGCCGCTGTGCCGATGTACAGGTACACGCCGGGCAGCAGGACCCGTTCAATTACCGTCAGCAGCACGTCGGCAAAGAATACCGCCGCCACCTGCCGCACTGACGCGGCAGTGACGCCCCCCGCCGCCGCCTCTGCCGCCGCCAGCAGGGGCAGAAGAACCTTGCTCAGCTGGGACAGCTCCACGATTGTGCTCTGTCCCAGACCAATCAGGGCGTTCAGGTCCCCGGCGGAGACGGCGGTGATCCACAGTGCGCCGGTGATGGTGACATAGCGTTCCATGGTGTCCCGTCCCGCCGGGGCAATGTTCTCCGCCACCCCCAGCAGCGTCACCCCGGCCATAATGACCGCGGCGGCCCGGACGCCGGAGAGCAGATACGTCTCCGCCTGGGTCCGGACTTTCTGCCACAGCTGCCGGATGCCGGGGAGCAGGCCCTCCCCGCCTCCGGCCAGCTCCGCCGCCTCTGGGGACAGCCTGGTTAATTCCGGCGGCAGCTCCGCTGCATGGGCCTGTCCGCACAGGTACAGCGGCAGCAGAAGGGTAAGGATCAGGGCTGCAATTTGTTGTCTCATTGGCGTTACTCCTTATTCTTATGTAAGGCGCCGCCCCATGTAAGGCACCGCCGCAGGCACAATGCAGACGGAGAGGGCGTCTCCAGGGCATCTGGGAGCCTTCAGCCCAAATACCCCAGCAGCAGCTCCGTCACAGCCCGCAGCAGCGGCAGGGCAATGAGCAGCGCCGCCAAGGCCCCCGCCGCCTCCACCGCCGCGGCCAGGGATTGGGACCCGCCATCCCGGCACAGGTCCGCGCACAGCCGCGTCACCAACGCCGCCGCCGTGGTCCGCAGCAATACCGACACATAGGCCGCCTCTATACCCGCCCGCTCAAAGAGGGCGCGGACCTCTTCCAACGCCGGCGCGGCCAGGCGCAGGCAGCGGGCCAGGGTCACGGACAGAATTGCCGCAGTCAGGAGCAGGGCCTGCTCCGGCGCAGTCTTCCGCAGCAGCGTCACCGGCAGCATACACAACGCGCACAGGCCCGCTAATCTCAACAGCTCCATCGCTCAGAACCCAAAGAGGGTTTTAATGAGCTGGAAAAGGTCGCTGATCTCCCGTACCAGCATCATCATCACCACCACCAGTCCCGCCAGGGTGGTCATCAACGCCTGCTCCTCCCGTCCCGAACGGATCAGCAGCTGGTTGAGCACTGCTACCACGATTCCAATCGCCGCAATTCGAAAAATCAGGTCAATATTCATATCACATCAGGACCAGTATCAGCAGGCACGCGCCGGACAGACACAGCGCGGCGGTAATCCGCCCCTGTTCCGCCTGCCGGACCCGTTCCGCCCGCAGGAATCTGGTCAGCTCCTCTCTTGTTTCCTCAATCGCCGCAGCCAGCCGTTCCCCGCCCGCCGGGAGCAGCGGTCCCAGGGACGCCAGGTATCCGTCCAGCGGCGGCGGCAGCTCCGATACCGCCTCTGCCCAGCAGTCCGGCAGCGTCCGGTCCGCCGCCTCCCGGAGGCGCCGCCCCAGGGATGTCCACAGAGGGCCGGACAGCTCCTCGCAGATCTCCGGCAGCGGCCTGCGGCAGATACAGATTTGATAGCGCAGTATTGCCAGCTCTGCCGCAATCGCCTGTCCCATCCGCAGGGGCAGCAGGCCCTCCCGCCGCCGCAGCAGGCAGAACAGGCCCGCCCCCCACAGCACCAGCAATGCGCCCAGCGCCCTCATGGCAGACGCTCCACCCGGCACTGCCGGGCCGCGCCCAGGCCCTCGATGACCACCGCCCGCCGGAAGACGCCGCACTCCAGCAGGGCCCGTCCCACCTGCCGTCCCCGCAGGTCCTGGAGGGAGGCGGCGTGGACCGTGGCCAGCAGGGTGACGCCGCAGTTGGCCGCCGTACACACCGCCGCCACGTCCTCCGGCATGGCAACCTCGTCCAGAGCGATCGCCTGGGGCGACATGGCCCGCAGCAGCATCGGCACCGCCAGGGCCTTGGGACAGCCGTCCAGCACGTCCGTTCGGCAGCCCACCTCCAGCTGGGGCCGTCCCCGGTGGACCGCCGCCAGCTCCCCCCGCTCGTCTACCAGAGCCACCCGGCAGGGCGGGGCCAGCTCTGTCCCCTGGCTCAGCAGCCGCACCAGATCCCGCAGCAGCGTGGTCTTCCCGCCCCCCGGCGGACTAAGTACCAGCGTGCTCAGAGGCCGTCCCTCCTCCAGCAGCTCCGGCAGGACGGGCCGGGCGGCGTCCTCCCGGACACGGGGGATGCGGATTGCCAGGGAACTCACGTCCCGGATGCCCTCGTTGCGCTCCCCGCAGGGCAGCGCCGTGCCGCACACGCCGATGCGAAAGCCGCCCTCCGCAGTGACGTAGCCGTGGCGCAGCGTCTCCGCAGCCACATAGCGGGAATATTCCGTGGCCCGGTCCAGCGCCTGCTCCAGATCCCCGCGGATGACCCGCGTCTGGGGCAGGAACAGCTCCATGGCGGGCAGCGTTAAGGACACAGGCCGTCCTATGCGGAGACGGATTTCCTCCGCCTCCGCCTTCTGGCTCCGCTCCACCGTCATTGCCGCCGCGCGCAGGCGTCCCGGCAGCAGCGCGCAGGCATCCTCGTACCGCGCCGCCGCGTATTCCTCAGTCATTGACAGTTCCCTCCCCTGTTGTCGTCTGCTACAATCTATGCGGGCTCGTCCCAGCTTATGACCAGAGAAAACGCCCCCGCTTATTTCGTCTATTTTGAAGGTTTATTTTGCGAAATTCCTCTTTACAATAGGGACATCGTATGTTATAGTAATCAACGTACGTTCCCAGGCTTCGTCCCAGGCGGCACCTGCCCGGACGCAGCTTGCGGAGAATTCATTATAAGAAAGGTGGAAACCCAGCTATGATGCTGAAAGACCAGAAAACATCCATTATCGAATCCAACCGCACCCATCCCACAGACACCGGTTCCCCGGAGGTCCAGGTGGCTATTCTGACCGAGCGGATCAACCAGCTCACCGAGCACCTGAAGGTGCATATCCACGATAACCACAGCCGCCGCGGCCTGTATAAGATGATTGGTAAGCGCCGCAGCCTTCTTGACTATCTGGCCAAGAAAGATATTGAGCGTTACCGCGCCTTGATCGCCAAGCTGGGTATCCGTAAGTAAGTGAAGAAACGCGGGGAGTAAGGCGGCGCTTTTCTCCCCGCGTCCCGCGTTTGTGTGTGCAGGGCCTGCCGCCCGGCAGCGCGGAACGGCAGCCGTGGGAGCCAGCCGCCTCTTTAGCAGTTGGTTTTGAGGCCGAGTAATGTCAGCTGGGCTTTGAAAGCAAGTGCTAAAAGGCGGCTCCCTGAGAAATCAAGATTCAAAAAGGAGTTTGCTATGTCTACTATTATTACTAAAAAACAATTCCCCAACTACCGCAAATATACCATGGACCTGGCCGGACGGCCCCTGACCCTGGAGACCGGCAAGATCGCCGAGCTGGCCAACGCCGCCGTGATGGTCACATACGGCGAGACCACTGTCCTGGTCACGGCCACCGCCTCCGCCCGCCCGCGGGACGGCATCGACTTCTTCCCCCTCAGCGTGGACTTTGAGGAGAAGATGTACGCCGTGGGCCGTATCCCCGGCAGCTTCCTCCGCCGGGAGGGGCGTCCCGGCGAGAAGGGTATTCTCACCAGCCGCGTCATTGACCGGCCAATCCGTCCCCTGTTCCCCGGCGACTTCCGCAACGACGTGGCGATTATGTGTACCGTCATGAGCGTGGACCACGACTGCTCCCCGGAAATTGCCGCCCTCATCGGCGCCTCCGCCGCCCTGGCAATCTCCGACATCCCCTGGGGCGGTCCTGTGGGCGCGCTGAAGGTCGGCTATGTGGATGGACAGCTGGTGGTCAACCCCACCAGAGAGCAGGCCGAAAAATCCGATTTGGATGTGACCGTGGTGTCTACCGGCAAAAAGGTGGTCATGATTGAGGCCGGGGCCAACGAAATCCCCAACGATCTGATGTTTGAGGCCATTCAGCTGGCCCACAGCGAGAACCAGAAGCAGGTGGCCCTCATCAACCAGATGGCGGCGGAAATCGGCAAGGAGAAGTTTGACTATCCCCACGCTGATTTCAATCAGGAGCTGTTTGACAAGATTGTCGAGTCCACCATGGACGAGGCGAAAGCCGCTCTGGACACCGACGACAAGAACGTCCGGGAGGCCCGCTGGAACAAGCTCATCGACCACTGGCACGAGCTGTATCTGGAGGACTATCCCGATATGGACCAGTACCTGGAGGAGTTCACCTATAAGTTCCAGAAGAAGATAGTCAAGGCGTGGCTGCTGGAGGGACACCGGGTGGATGGCCGCCAGAAGAACGAGATTCGTCCCTTGGCCGCGGAGGTGGGACTCCTGCCGCGGGTCCACGGCTCCGGCCTCTTTACCCGCGGTCAGACCCAGGTGCTCTCCATCTGCACCCTGGACATGATGTCCGCCGCCCAGAAGCTGGACACCATCTGGCCTGAGGAGTCCAAGCGGTATATGCACCACTACAACTTCCCCGGCTACTCCGTGGGCGAGGCCAAGCCCTCCCGCAGTCCCGGACGCCGGGAGATCGGACATGGGGCGCTGGCAGAGCGGGCCTTGCTTCCGGTCCTGCCCAGCGAGGAGGAATTTCCCTATGCCATCCGGGTGGTCAGCGAGGTGGTCAGCTCCAACGGCTCCACCTCCCAGGGCTCCATCTGCGGCAGTACCCTGGCGTTGATGGATGCCGGCGTGCCCATCAAGGCCCCTGTGGCGGGTATCTCCTGCGGCTTGATTCAGGACGACGACGGCTCCTTTACCACCTTTATCGACATCCAGGGCGTGGAGGACTTCCACGGCGAGATGGACTTCAAGGTGGGCGGCACCAAGAAGGGAATTACCGCCATTCAGATGGACCTGAAGAACGACGGCCTGACTATGGAGATTATCAAAAACGCTCTGGACATCACCTACGATGCCCGCTGCGAGATTCTGGACAAAATTATGCTGCCCTGCATCTCCCAGCCCCGTCCGGAGGTCTGCCAGTGGGCGCCGAAGATGATTACCATGAAGATCGACCCCGACAACATCCGGGACGTCATCGGCAAGGGCGGCAGCGTGATCCAGAAGATCGTGGCCGACACCGGCGCGAAGATCGACATTGAGGAGGATGGCTCCATCCGCATTGCGTCCGCTGACGCCGCCTCCTGCAACGCCGCTAAGGCCGCCATTGACGCCATTGTGTTTGTGCCGGAGGTGGGCAGCCTGTACTATGGCCGCGTTGTCCGGCTGATGCAGTTTGGCGCGTTTGTGGAGCTGGCCCCCGGTAAGGATGGCCTGGTCCATATCTCCAAGCTGGCAAACCGCCGGGTGGAAAAGGTGGAGGACGTGTGCAAGATCGGCGATATGATGTGGGTCAAGGTCACGGAGATCGACGAGAAGGGCCGCGTGAATCTGTCTCACAAGGACGCCCTGCGGGAAATCGAGGAAAAGAAGGCCCGTGGCGAAGTGATTAAATAAGCAATAAAGGTGCAGACGGGGATTCGTCTGCACCTTTTCTGCGTTCGGGGCTGGAAACACCGGCTCCTTCCGGGCACTTTTTTCTGTTTTCTGCGTCTAAGAGGGTAAAGAGGTGATGACCGTGTCCCGCAAATCTCTGGCCGTGTACAGTCTAGCCCACTTCTGGATGGACCTGAGCTGTGCGTTCCTGCTTTTCCGTACCCTTTCGGACAGTCCCCGGTGGGGGCTGTGCCTGCTGCTGTACAACTTCTGCGCCTTTGCGCTGCAGATGCCCCTGGGCCTGCTGGCGGACCGGCTGGGCCGAAGCCAACAGGTCGCTGCCGCCGGATGCGTGCTGACGGCGTTGGCCTGTATTTCGCCGCTGCCGCTGCCGGCGGCGGTGATTGCAGGGACCGGCAATGCGCTGTTCCATCTGGGCGGCGGCATTGCCGTGCTCCATTGCAGTGCGGACCGGGCTGCGCCGTTAGGGGTGTTTATCTCGCCGGGGGCATTGGGGCTGTACATAGGGACCGTCTGGGGCCGGAACGCCGCGCCCTGGCTGGGACTGGCCCCGCTGGGGCTGCTGCTCATGGCCGCGCTGATTCTCCGGCAATGTCCCCGGACGGCAGGGACATTCCGCCCCGGCAGCGCGCCGCCGGACCTGTCCGCGCCGGAGGGTTACGGCGTCCTGCTGCCGCTGTTTCTGGTGGTGGTCCTGCGGTCCTATATGGGCATGAACCAGTCGTTCCCGTGGAAAAGCCAATGGGTCCTCGTCCTCACGCTGGCTCTGGTCCTGGGCAAGACGGCGGGCGGCTTCCTGATGGACAGCCTGGGTCCCCGCCGCGCGTCCGCCTTATCCCTGGGATTGGCCGCGGCATTGTATCTGGCCTCCGCACTGCCGCTGCCGGGGACGCTGGCGGTGTTCCTGTTCAATATGACCATGCCCGTTACCCTCTGGGCGGCGGCGCGGTTCATGCCGGGGGCAAAGGGATTTGCCTTTGGTCTGCTGACCTTCGCGCTGTTTCTGGGGTATCTGCCCTCCTATCTGGGCTGGCCCAGCCTGCTGACGCGCCCGGCGGCGTATGCCTGCGCCGCGCTGCTGTCGCTGGCGATGCTCTGGCCGGTCTTGGGAAGGGGGATAAAGCTGTGCTTGCAGTCTTAGGAATATCGCTGGCCTTGACGCTGGTTCTGGAGGAGGGCTTCGCCCTGGCTTGGGGGCTGCGGGGACGGCGGGAGCTGGCCCTGGTGGCCCTGGTCAACTGCCTGACAAATCCGCCGGTGGTGTTGCTGTACCATACGGCGGCGGGGCTGATGGGATGGAATCCCCTGGCTGTGACAGTTGTGCTGGAAGGGGCGGCGGTACTGGTGGAATGGCGGTGCTACCAGGCATATTCAGAGCAGGTGAAAAGGCCGTTTTTATTTGCGCTGCTGGTGAATTTGTTTTCCTATGGCGCAGGTTGTATCATCAGGTGAATAGATTAGGGATTGTGGAGATATTTATGAGAAATTATGAAATCGAAGACAAAATGTATCGGAAAGCAGTAGAACTGATAGAAAAGAGATATCCTGCCGGTTGGGGCGGCGCTGGGGTGGTTCACACGTCCAAGGGAAATTATTATACAAGCGTCTCCATTGAAACCGCGAATGCATCTGCAGTCGTATGTATTGAATTGGGAGCTATGCTTGAAGCCCACAAATACAATGAGAAAGTAACGCATTGTATGTGCCTTGTTCGAGAGGATGAAAATTCCCCATACAAGGTATTATCACCGTGCGGCATTTGTCAGGAGAGATTGCGGTATTGGGGTGAAGATGTACAAGTGGCTGTCACAACAGAAGAGAATGAAATCAGATTTGTAGAATTAAGGGAATTACAACCATATCATTGGACGAAAGCCTATCCGGCTGACGAATTGGAACATTGGGAAGAAAAGAGAGAGCTTTATAAAGGAGAATGACTGGAATGAAGAGATTTTTAACTTATATCTGCACGCTTGCCGCACTCTGCGGCCTGACTTCCATGGCCTATGCCGATGCGATTGCCGTAGCTCCGGGAGAAATACGCCTGTCCAACATCGGAGGATGGTTCCCGATTGCGCTGGTGATTGCGGTTGTTATTGTTACGGTCGTTTTACTGCGGAAATTTTGGGGGAGGAAGTGAGGACAGACCATGAAACGGCTTTTTACCTGCCTGCTGGCAGTCATAACGCTGCTCTCCCTGACGCCTGCCGCTTATGCGGACGTGGTCTGGGAGCCGCAAAACAAATTTTATGAAAACCATGCAAACGAATGCGCCTATATAGGCCGCTCCTACTACGCCAACGGACCGGAGGGCTTTGTCACCCTCTGGGCCGCGCCGGGCGGCAGCATGGTGGCGGCGCAGTACGAAAATGGCTTTACACTCCCTGTCTACTGGCAGTATCAGGACTGGGGCTGCGTCACGGTCTGGGGGGACGAGGGGAACGTCAGCGGCTGGGTCCCCCTGTCGGAGCTGTATCCGGTGTATGACTATATCTCCTTTGAGGAGGAATACGGCAGCCAGTTCAAGGATTACAAGGGAGAATTTGCGGATTTCTCCGGGGACGCCGGGGAAATCTGCTGCTGGGCGTACCCAAATGCGCCGGAGTATAGTTTTACTTTGGACAGCGGTGCGGATATTGTGGAGCGGCTCACCGGCGCGGGGGAGGAACAGAGTTATATTTCCCATGTCTATACCGATGACAACGGCGTGTCCTGGGGGTTTGTGGGATACCTGTTCGGGTTCCGGAACTTTTGGATCAATCTGGACAATCCCACAGACAAAAACGTCCTGTCCTCCGGCGCCTTACCGGCGGATGCCCTGATTGCCGCCGGTGCGCTGACCCCGCCGCAGACGCCGGTTATGCCTGCTGCCGCTCGTTTGCCCTATTTCCTGGTTGGCGGCGTGGCGGTGGTCACGTTGGGACTGCTGGGATGGTTCTACGGCAGAAAACGCGGCGCTAAAAAAACCGGATCGCAACTGAACAATTGACAAAATATGATATATTTGTATGGTTTACCCATTCTGCGCCGAGGTACCGTGGGTTTTCAGCAGCACGTCATGGTAGCCGCCTTCCACGATGGAGGTGGAGGAGACCAGCGTCAGCCGTGCCTTCTGCTGCAATTCCGGAATGGAGGTCACACCACAGTTGCACATGGTCGATTTCACTTTGTACAGACTTTTCGCCACGTTGTCCTTCAGCGGACCGGCGTAAGTGACATAGGAGTCCACGCCCTCCTCGAAGGCCAGACCCCGGCCTCCGCCCAGATCGTACCGCTGCCAGTTCCTGGCCCGGTTGGAACCCTCGCCCCAATATTCTTTCATATACTGTCCGTTGACCAGTACCCGGTTGGTGGGACTCTCGTCGAAACGGGCGAAATACCGGCCCAGCATCAGGAAATCCGCCCCCATTGCCAGAGCCAGCGTCATGTGGTAGTCGTGGACAATGCCGCCGTCAGAACAGATGGGGATATACATACCGGTCTGTGCGAAATACTCGTCCCGCGCTGCGGCAACCTCAATCAATGCGGTCGCCTGTCCGCGGCCAATACCCTTGGTCTCGCGGGTGATGCAAATGGACCCGCCGCCAATACCGACTTTGACAAAATCCGCTCCTGCTTTCGCCAGGAACAGAAAGCCGTCCTTATCCACCACATTGCCTGCGCCAACCTTCACACTGTCGCCGTACTTGTCCCGGATAAACTTCAGCGTCCGCTCCTGCCAGCAGGAGTACCCCTCCGAGGAGTCGATGCACAGTACGTCAGCCCCGGCGTCGATCAGGGCGGGGACCCGCTGTTCGTAGTCCTTGGTGTTGATGCCCGCGCCCACAATATACCGCTTCTGACTGTCCAGCAGTTCGCCGGGATTCTCCTTGTGCTGTTCGTAGTCCTTGCGGAAGACAAAGTACAGCAGCCGTCCGTCTGCGCCGGTAATGGGCAGGGAATTGAGCTTGTGGTCCCAGATGATGTCGTTGGCCTCTTTCAGACTGGTACCTTCCGGGGCGGTGACAAGACGGTCAAAGGGGGTCATGAACTCACTGACACGGGTATCGGGGTCCATACGGCTGACCCGGTAATCCCGGCTGGTGACAATGCCCAGCAGCCGGCCCTGATTGGTACCGTCTGCGGTGATGGCTACGGTGGAATGCCCGTTGCGGGCTTTCAGGTCCAGCACATCCCGGAGCGTGGCGTTCGGGGCGAGGTTGGAGTCGCTGGGAACAAAGCCCGCCTTGTAGCTCTTTACCCGCGCCACCATTGCCGCCTCGTTCTCAATGGACTGGGAACCGAAAATGAAGGACAGCCCCCCCTCCTTCGCCAGTGCGACTGCCAGCGTGTCGTTGGACACGGACTGCATAATGGCGGATACCATGGGAATACTCAGGGAAAGCGGACACGCCTCCTCATCCTTGCGGTACTTCACCAGCGGCGTGTGCAGGGACACGTTGTCGGGGACGCACTCCGGGGAGGTGTAGCCGGGCACAAGGAGGTACTCACTGAAGGTATGGGACGGTTCGGGATAGTAGTAAGCCATAGCGCATTCTCTCCTTTTTTTCTTGTTGGACGGTGTCTTTTTATGATTAGTCCACATGGTATCACGGCAGGCCGGATTTGTAAAGAGGAAATTTTCCATACCCCATAAAACAAAAACGCCGCTATGGACGGACAGCGCTTCCCTGTGCTATACTGGATACCAGTTTGAAGAGAAAGGAACAACGATATGAAGACAATCGACGTCATTGGGGTACAGATGGACCTGGGCGCATCCCGGCGGGGCGTGAACATGGGGCCTATGGCCATCCGTTACGGCGGACTGTGCGAGGGATTGGAACAACTGGGGTTTACCGTAAACGACCTGGGGGATATTGCGCCGCTGGTTTCCGGCGCCACCGCGCCGTACATGCGCAATTACGAGCAGGTCATCGAACTCAACAGCCGTCTCTACTGCCTGGTTTCCGCGGCTCTGGAGCAGAACCACTTCCCCCTGGTCCTGGGCGGGGATCACAGCATTGCCGCAGGCAGTATCTCCGCCGTGGCCCGGCATTACCGTAAAATCGGCGTCATCTGGATTGACGCCCACGGCGACTGGAACAACGAGGAGAGCACCCCCTCCGGCAATATGCACGGGATGCCCTTCTCCGCCGTGTGCGGACACGGTCCGGCGTGCATGGTGGATTTCGGCGGTGAATCCGTGCTGGTGGATGTGAAGCGGTGCGTCCAGATTGGCGGACGGGATATTGACGATCAGGAGCGGCTGCGGATGAAGCGGGCGGGGGTGACGGTCTTTCCTATCAATGCCATTGACAAAGACGGGATGCAGAATATTATTGACCGGGCTATCGAAATTGCCGGGACGGATACGGCGGGTATCCACCTCAGTTTCGATATCGACTCCATCGACCCCCAGGCCGCTCCGGGAACCGGTACCGTCGTCCACAGCGGCCTTACCGCGCGGGAGGCATTTCTGGCCGTGGAATCCCTGGCCGATTCGGGTAAACTGCTCTCTATGGATATGGTGGAGGTCAACCCCATCCTGGATGAACGGAACAAAACCGCTGTGCTCGCTTCGCAGCTGATTCAGTCCGCGCTGGGGAAGGCGGTGTACTGATACTTTTTCTTGAAAACAGGTCCCCTCCCTATGTGCGGGAGGGGACCTGCGGTTTCAAATCTGAAACAATCAAGCGAACCGGTCGCCATACCGGGCGGCCATCGCTGCGACCTGGGCGCGGGTAGCGGTACCCTGGGGATCAATTTCGCCATTGGAACCGTTGAGGATACCCACCGACACGGCCCAGCGCACGGCGGTCTGTGCGTAGCCGCTGACGGCGTTGCTGTCGCTGAACTGCGTCAAATCCGCGGCATCGCCGGGGGCGGGGCGTCCGGCATTGCGCCAGAGCATCGCCGCCAACTGCTCACGGGTGATATCTCCCATTGGGTTCGTACCGTCGGTGACGCCCTGCTCCATCGCCCACAGCATCCCACGTTCGTACCACGTTGCGCCGGGGTTTACGTCCGTCCGCACGTTGTTCATACGGGCCAGAATGGTCCAGATCATGGCGCGGCTGGTGGTGAGCTGCGGGGCAAACCGGGTGTCGGATACGCCGCTCATCAGGTAGCGCTTCCAGACGTAGTCCACATTGTCATAGAACCAATGCTGCGGCTGTACGTCCGTGAAGGGCAGGGGGGCCGGGTTCAGGACAATCCCAGATATGCCGGGGGTCCCCAGACCGGTGAAAAGTTCGTCATCTTTTGGTGTGGCGTCTGCTTCCGTCTTTATAAACGTTGCCGCGACTTCCACACGGGTGGCGGGCATGGTGAACGTATAGCGGTTATCGCTTACCTCCCGCACCGTCACCGTGCGCCCACGCACGTCCGTGACGGTGACGCTCTCCAGCTCGTACCCTGCGGCGGGGTGCGCCGAGAGCGTCACTCGCTCCCCCTGCGCCGCATACCGGGTATTGCAGATGATTTCGCCGTTGGCGGTCTTCAGTATCGCAATATAGTTGGTGTCAGAGGATGATTTATCCCTCCAAATCGCTGTGACAACCGTGTTGGCGGTAATCGTATACGATTCGCCGGGGAAATAGTCTACCCCGTTAATGCGCCAGGCCTGGAAGTCCATTCCTGCGGGAGCGGTAAAAGCGCAGTTGGGAAGCGTGTATGCGGTATTCGCCGGGATGGTGACGGCATCCATAACGCCGGCGCCGCCGTTGGAATTAAAAGTGATTGTGTATGTGACAGGCGGCGTCACGTTCCCGGTCCAGTGGGCGTATACCGTGGCATCCGCTGTAAAGACCGTTTCCACAGTGACTTTTTCGCCGCCGTCTGCCGCCGTGTACCAGCCGTCGAAGGTGTGACCCTCACGGACAGGGGTGGGCAGTGCGGTGAGCTTACCGTCCTTGCCGGTGGCGGCTGTGGCGGGGGTTACAGTGCCGCCGCTGGGGTCGAAGGTGACGGTGTGGGTGACGGGGACTACCGGGATATCCTTCCAAACCGCTGTGACCGCAGTGTCAGAAGTAAACAGATAGCTTGCGCCGGGGGCATACTCCTTGCCGTTGATCTGCCACGCCTTGAACTCCTTACCAGCGGGCGCGGTGAAAGCGCAGGCGGGAAGGGTAAATGTATCGCCCTCTTTTACTGTGGCGGGGGACATGGAGCCGGCGCCGCCGTTGGGATTAAAAGTGATTGTGTATGTGGCGGGAGGCGTCACGTTCTCAGTCCAGTGGGCGTATACCGTGGCATCCGCTGTGAACACCGTTTCCGCAGTGACTTTTTCGCCGCCGTCCGCCGCCGTGTACCAGCCGTCAAAGGTGTAGCCGTCACGGGTCGGAGTGGGCAGCGCAGTAAGTCTGCCGTCGGTTCCGGTGGTCATGCTGGCCGTGTCTGTCACGCCGCCGTTGGCATTGAACAGAATTTTGTAGGTGGTGTCGGGGACGTCCGTTCCAGAGCAGATCAGCGTGGCAAGGCTTAATTCCAGGTTGCCTTCTTCAATCTCAATTTGTTCCCACTGCGTCTCTGTGCCGCCATAGTTGACGGTTTTCAGGTTGCTACAGTTTTCGAAAGCGTTACGCTTGATACTGGTAATACTGGTTGGGATGGATATGTTCTCCAGTTTGGAGCAACCATTAAACATGTAACCTCCAATTTCGGTCACGCTATTTGGAATGGTTACATTGGTCAGACTGCTACAGTCAGCGAAGGCATACCATTCAATATTGGTCACGCTATTTGGAATGGTTATACTAGTTAAACTGCTGCAACCAGAGAACGCCGACCACCCAATTTCGGTCACACTATTTGGAATGGTTATGTTGGTTAGACTGCTGCACTCAAAGAAAGAGGCCATTCCAATCGTGGTCACGCTATTTGGAATAGTTACGCTGGTCAGACGGCTACAACCAGAAAATGCCCTATGTTCAATTCGGGTCACGCTGTTTGGAATTGTATAAGAGACCTTTCCGCCTGGGCAAAGGAGCAGAGTGCTTTTTTCTTTATTAAATAGAACGCCGTCTTGAGAGCTATACTGCCTGTTATTCGGATCAACATTGATTGTCTGCAAATTTTCACACCCAGAGAAAACTTCGTCCGCACGAATCACATTGGCGGGAATCGTTACACTGGTTAGACCGCTATAAGCGAAAGCAACAGTTTCAATGATGGTCACGCTGTCTGGAATAGTCACACTGGTTAGACTTTCACAGCCACAAAAAGAGCCATGTCCAATCGTGGTCACGCTATTTGGAATTGTCACATTGGTCAGATTGTCACACTCTTGGAAAGCCCACTTTCCAATGCTGGTTACACCATCCTCGATTACCAAATTTTTGCATGTGCGGGTCCAGCTGTACCATGGCTGCTCCGTAAGATCAGCAAAGTCTGCCATTGCGCCAGAACCGCTGATCGTCAAAGTCCCGCCTTGGTCATTACCATGCTCGTCAAGCTCCGGCACATATGTCCAGGTCACTCCATCGCCGCAGCTACCGGAAGTGGGCGCGGAATCGCCTGCCGCCCACACCGTTCCCGGCAGCAACCCCAGCGCTAGGCATAGCACTAAAAAGGTTGCTAAAAATCGCTTTTTCATACCCTTCCTTGCCTCCTTAAATCATCAAATATATTTCCAGCAGCTGGGCGCCGGGGCGGGGGAAGGAAGGTAAGGAGGTATCTCCCGCCCCGGGCCGCTACCGGAAAACATAAACGCGGTGTCGAGTCCTTCCAACTCAACACCGCTGACTGTTTCTCATGTAAGCGCACGGAAATAACATCCCCGCTTGCAAAAAGCGGCGGGAATGGGTATAATACTCCCGTGGTGCAACATAAGATTGCTGTGCTGAGTGCCTGTTTCACTCGTACAGGGCTGCGGGGTGTTGGCGCACCCCGTAGCCTGCCGCAGTCTATGTTTTCTCTTCTATACTAACCCATTTTTCTAAAGATTGCAAGGGGGTCCAACAGAAAAAAATTGAAGAACAGCGAAAAAATCCCCCGGACAGCCCAACGGCCCTCCAGGGGATTGCGTAATTTAAGTGGGCAAAGGCGGCCCGGCGCGTCAGGCGGCAGAGGCTTACCGTTCGTAAGGGGACAGCTCCAAGCGGATAAAATACCCCTGGTCATGGTCGCAGACGGGGCATTTATTGGGCGCTTTGGCGCCATGGAGCACATGACCGCAGTTGAGACAAATCCAACCGGTCTCCACGTCGCTGACAAAGAGCTTATTCTCCCGGAGGTACTTGGCGAACCGCTCGAACCGCTGGGCGTGGATTTTCTCAATGGCGGCAATCTGACGGAAATGGCGGGCGATTTCGGTAAAACCCTCCTCCTCCGCTTTCTGGGCGAAGGCGGGGTAGATGTCGTCAAATTCATCCATTTCGTGTTCTTTGGCCAGCTCCAGCAGCTTCAGGGGCTGCTGCGCCAGGTCAACGGGATAGTTAGCGGTAATGGTGATGTTCTCACAGCCGCCTTTGACAAGATGGTTATAATAGATTTCCGCGTGCTCTTTCTCCTGCCCGGCGGTGTAGAGGAAGACTTGCTCCAGGGCCTGCAGCTTGTTTTGACAGCAGATGTCTGCCGCAAAGGTATAGCGGTTCCTGGCTTGGCTCTCTCCGGCGAACGCCCGCAGTAGGTTCTCTTTCGTTACACTGTCTTTCAGTTCCATGGGTCTGCTCCTTTCGGGAATGTGGAATATCCTTAGTCTCTTCCTGTGTGTCCCGTTTTATTCCTGTGTGTCCCGATTGGAGAGATTTGGAAGCAACGCCCTCGCCGCGCTTTCAACATACGTCTTTCCCCATCTCCTCACCGCAGCCTCCACCGCAGCCCGCTGTACCGCCGCTGCTGACGGTCATTCGCGGCCATACGGCTAAGGGTCTGTCCATCGCCCACGACAATCAGCAGTTCTCTGGCCCTGGTCACGCCGGTGTACAGTACCCCCCGCACCATCAGCGCAGGGGCGGCGGGCAGTACAGCCAGTATGACCGCCTGATACTCGCTGCCCTGGCTCTTGTGCACTGTCACAGCATATGCTAATTCCAGTTCCAGCAGCATCTCCGCCGTGTATGTGGCGGTGCGTCCGTCAAAACAGACGGTGAGCAGCTCGCCGGATGGGTCGATCTCCTCCACCACGCCTACATCGCCGTTAAAAATACCCGCGCCGGTTTCGCCGTCCTCCCGTACCCAGAGAACATCGTAGTTGTTGCGGATTTGCATCACCCGGTCCCCGGTGCGGAAGACCATCTCGCCCCATACAATCTGCCGCTTGTCCGCCGCCGGCGGGTTCAGAGCCGCTTGCAGGGCGCGGTTCATCACGCCGGTTCCCCAAGGCCCCTTCCTCGTGGGACAGAGCACCTGGATTTGACTGGCAGGAATGCCCATATTACCGGGCAGCCGCTTCTGGCACAGCTCTACCACCAATTCCACCAGTGATTCCGGGTCCCGGCGGCGCATAAAGAAGAAGTCGCTGTCCGGCTGATTGCGCAGGTCGGGCAGCTGGCCCTGATTGATGGTATGGGCAGTGCGGACAATGGCGGAGGCTTGGGCCTGCCGGAAAATTTCGGTGAGGCAGACCGTAGCTACCCGCCCGCTTCGAATCAGGTCGCTAAACACGTTTCCCGGCCCTACGCTGGGCAGCTGGTCCGGGTCCCCCACCATAATCAGACGGCAGTCGGAACGAAGCGCGGACAGCAGAGCGCACATCAGAGGCAGGTCCACCATGCTCATCTCGTCTACAATCACCGCTTCGGCCTGTAAAGGTTCATTCTCATTTTTCTGGTAAGTGACCTCGCCAGTCTCCTCCCGCCAGGTCATTCCCAAGGCCCGGTGAATGGTCTGGGCTTCCCGTCCGCACAGCTCCCCCAGACGCTTTGCCGCCCGGCCTGTGGGCGCCATCAGCAGAATCGAACAGCCCATCCGGTCCAGCAGAGCCACAATGCCCCGGACAGAGGTGGTCTTGCCGGTACCGGGACCGCCGGTAAGAAGGATAATCCCCTCCTTTGCCGCCAGCTCCACCGCCCGCCGCTGTGCGGGCGCGTAGGCAAGGCCCTGTTCGGTCTCGATCTGCTCCAGGATTTTGTCCACCCGGCTGGCTATGTAGTCGGACCGCTCTGCTTGACTGAGCAGCATTTTCTCCAGTTTTTCAGCCACATAGGTTTCCGCCTCAAAGAGCCGGGGAAGGTAGCAGGCTTCCAGCCGGGCTACGGTCTCGCAGCGGATACCGCGCCGCTGGATAAGGTTGTCCAGCGCAATTTCCACCATGTCCAAAGGGCAGTCGATGAGCTGGGCCGCCGCTGCCGCCAGCTTGTCGCGGGGCAGGAAGACGTGTCCGTTATTCAGATTGTAGCTCAGCTCAAAGAGGGCCGCGGCTTCCACCCGGCGGCTGCTGTCCCCGGCCATGCCCATGGACAGGGCAATCTCGTCCACAACGCCGAAGCTGATGCCGTACGCATCGTCAACCAACAGGTAGGGGTCATCCTTTACCGCAACCAAGGCCCCAGGACCATAGCGGCGGTAGAGCTGGAGAGCCAGAGCCAGCGGCAGGTCATTCTGACTCAAAAAATCCAGCAGCCTCCGCATACCGGTCTGGTAGCGGAAGCTCTCTGTAATCTCCTTGGCCCGCCGGGGGGTGATGCCCTTCACCTGGCTCAGCCGTTCCGGTGTGTCCTCCAGGACGGTCAGGGTATCCGCGCCGAAGTATTCCACCAGCCGCTCAGCCGTGGCAGGCCCTACGCCCTTCATCACGCCGGAGGACAGATAGAGCAGGATTTCCGCCTCGGTGGTGGGGAGGTAGCGTTCGATGCGGCGGGCCTGAAACTGTTCCCCGTGGACCGGGTGGCTGACCCACTGTCCGGTAACAACCAGGTCCTCTCCCGGCGCGGCGCAGGGGATGGTCCCCACCACGGTCACAGCCTCGCCGTCGCCTGTGACCAGGCGCAGCACGGTATAGCCGTTGTCCTCGTTCTGAAAGATTACATGCTGAATCGTACCGCTGATCATGGCGTATCCGCTCATTTTCCGCACTCCTTATTGACTGTCGTCCAGATATTTGCTGACGTCCTCAGGACGGCAGATTGTGACCCACCGGTCCTGCCTGGCAATCAGCCTGGATAATTTTTGTCCTTCCTTGTTCAGCCCGCAGTCCACCAGCAGGATCAGACTGAAAACATTCTGCTCCTGCCGGATGCGCCTGAGGGTACGGACCTGCTGTTCCAACGTCTCGCCGTTTCCCTGGGCCGGAATCAAAGCTACCAAAGACCGCTGCCGGGGCGTTCCGGGGCAGAGAACCGCCCGTACCAGTCCCCACAGCAGCGACGCCAGCCCTACCGCCGCCAGCATCGCCAGCAATCCATCCTGCCATAGCTGCATAACCGTTCCTCCGTTCTGCTTGCGTTCAAGACAGTGTATGCAAAAACAGAGGGATTGGTCATTGCCGGACGGGTCAAAACAGGCTTGCCACGCCGAAGGTCAGAATACTGATTGCCAGACCGGCAATCACAATTCCCGCAAAAATGGACGGCAGCGCTTTGCGCAGAGGCATGTCCAGGAACGCCGCCGCCAGGGAGCCGGTCCACGCGCCGGTTCCCGGCAGAGGGATGGCCACGAAGATCAAAAGCCCCAGATATTTGTATTTCGTCACAGTCTGGCCCTTCAGATGGGCCTTGCGCTCCAGCTTGTCCACCAGACTGTTCAGCCAGGGCAGGCGGCGGCGCATCCACTGAAAAATCCGCCGGATATACACCACAATAAAGGGGACCGGCAGCATATTGCCCAGCACAGCGGCCAGACAGGCCGCCCACACCGGCAGGCCGCGGGCCACGCCGAAGGGAATACCCAGGCGCAGTTCAGCCACGGGAATCATAGAGACCATGGCGGTGAAGCAGAATTCCCCCGCCGGATTTTCGGTCAGCCATTGCATTACGTCCATATCTCTGTTGTCTACCTCGATTCTATCGGGTTACGGGAGCAGCTTTTTCAAATAGTGTCCGGTATAACTGGCCTCACAGGCGGCAACCTCCTCAGGCGTGCCGGTGCAGACCACCGTGCCGCCGCCGTCGCCGCCCTCCGGACCCAGGTCGATGATGTGGTCCGCGCACTTGATGACGTCCAGGTTATGCTCGATCACCACCACCGTGTTCCCCGCGTCCACCAGCCGCTGCAATACCTCCAGCAGTTTGCCCACGTCGTCGGTATGGAGGCCGGTGGTGGGCTCGTCCAGAATATAGATGGTGCTGCCGGTACTGCGCTTGCTCAGCTCGGTAGCCAGCTTCACCCGCTGGGCCTCGCCGCCGGAGAGGGTGGTGGACGCCTGGCCCACCTTGATATAACCCAGGCCCACATCGCACAGAGTCTCCATCCGGCGTCCGATCTTCGGCAGGGGTTTGAAGAACTCCTTGGCCTCCTCCGCCGTCATCTCCAGTACGTCGTGGATATTTTTTCCCTTGTAGCGCACCTCCAGCGTCTCCCGGTTATACCGCTTGCCTTTGCAGACCTCGCAGGGGACGTAGATGTCCGGCAGGAAGTGCATCTCGATTTTCAGCAGTCCGTCCCCGGAGCAGGCTTCGCAGCGTCCGCCCCGGACGTTGAAGCTGAACCGGCCTGAACCGTAGCCCCTGGCCTTGGCCTCCGGGGTGGAGGCGAACAGGTCCCGGATGTCGTTGAACACGCCGGTGTAGGTGGCGGGATTGGACCGCGGGGTGCGGCCAATAGGACTCTGATCAATGCTGATGACCTTGTCCAGATTTTCCTCGCCCTCAATGGCGTCGTGGCGGCCTGGACGGCGCTTCATCCGGTTCAGGTCCGCGCCCAGCCGCTTAAACAGAATCTCATTCACCAGGGACGATTTCCCGGACCCGGACACGCCGGTGACGCAGGTAAACGTCCCCAGGGGGATGCTCACGTCAATACCCCGGAGATTGTTCTCCGCCGCGCCCCGGATGGTCAGCATTTTTCCGTTTCCCTTCCGCCGCTGCTCCGGCAGAGCGATATAACGCCGTCCGCTGAGGTACTGTCCGGTGAGGGAGTTGGGGTCCGCCGACACCTCCTCCGGGGTCCCGGCGGCGACAATATACCCGCCGTGGACCCCCGCGCCGGGGCCGACGTCGATAATATAGTCCGCCGCGCGCATGGTGTCCTCGTCGTGCTCCACCACCACCAGCGTGTTTCCCAGGTCCCGCAGCTTCCGCAGGGTAGCGAGCAGTTTGTCGTTGTCCCGCTGGTGCAGGCCGATAGACGGCTCGTCCAGGATATACAGCACACCCATCAGGCTGGAGCCGATCTGCGTAGCCAGACGGATGCGCTGGCTCTCGCCGCCGGAGAGGGTGGCGGCGCTGCGGCTGAGGGTCAGGTACTCCAGCCCCACGCTGCGGAGGAAGCCCAGCCGGGATTTGATCTCCTTCAGGATGCGCTCCGCAATCAGCATCTGAGTCTGGGTCAGGACCAGGCGGTCCACAAACGCCAGAGCCTCTGTTACAGGCAGGGTGGTGAAGTCATAGATACTGCTGCCGCCCACCGTCACCGCCAGGCTCTCCATCTTCAGCCGCCGGCCCTTGCACACCGGGCAGGGGCTTTCGCTCATCAGCTCCTCCAGGTCCCGGCGGGAGGACTCGGACTGGGTCTCGCTGTAGCGCCGCTGGAGGTTGTTGCAGATGCCCTCAAAGCTCTGGTGCAGCACGCCTTTGCCCTGGGGCCTGTCGTACTTCAGGTCCAGCTTTTCACCCTTGGTGCCGTAGAGAATGATGTCCCGCACCCCGTCGGACAGGTCCTGCCAGGGGGTGGTGAGCTTGAAACGGTACTTCTTTGCCAGGGCGTCGAAATACATGCGGCTGATGCCGTCCCCGCGGATGTTGGACCATCCGCTGGCCTGAATCGCGCCGTCCAGGATGGATTTTGTCTCGTCCGGCACCACCAGCTGCGGGTCGATTTTCAGCTGACTGCCCAGGCCCGTGCAGGCGGGACAGGCTCCATAGGGATTGTTGAAAGAGAACATGCGGGGCGCAAGCTCTTCGATGCTCACGCCGCAGTCCTCGCAGGCGTAGTTCTGGGAAAACAGGATATCCCGCTCTTCCTGGAGCAGATTGGCGATGACCAATCCACCGGCCAGACCGGAGGCGGTCTCCACGCTGTCTGTCAGCCGCTGGCGGATATCGGGCCGGATGACCAGCCGGTCCACCACAATCTCAATATTGTGCTTTTTGTTCTTCTCCAGCCGGATTTCCTCGGTCAGCTCGTACAGTGCGCCGTCCACCCGGACGCGGACGTACCCGGACCGCCGGGCATCCTCAAAAATCTTGGTATACTCGCCCTTTCTGGCCCGAATGACCGGGGCTAAAATCTGGATGCGGGAACCTTCCGGCAGCTCCAGAATCTGGTCGATGATCTGGTCAATGGTCTGCTGGCGGATTTCCTTGCCGCAGATGGGACAGTGGGGCGTACCGGCCCTGGCCCAGAGCAGGCGGAGGTAGTCATAAATTTCCGTGACCGTGCCGACGGTGGAGCGGGGGTTTTTGCTGGTGGTCTTCTGGTCGATGGAGATGGCGGGGGAGAGGCCGTCGATATAGTCCACATCCGGCTTCTCCATCTGGCCCAGAAACATGCGGGCGTAAGAGCTGAGGCTCTCCACATACCGCCGCTGTCCCTCGGCGTAGATGGTGTCAAACGCCAGGCTGGATTTGCCGGAGCCCGACAGTCCCGTGATAACCACCAGCTGATCCCTGGGGATTTCCACGTCCACATTTTTTAAGTTGTTCTGACGGGCGCCTTTGATATAGATTTTGTCCTGCATGGGGAGACCTTCCTTATTCCATAATCTAAATAGTTGTAACCGCCGCAGCTCTTATTTCCTGCGGGGATGAAAAAACAGACTTCCATACATCGCCTTGGCAAACAGGGGGTGGGCGCCTATAATAAAAACAGAAGGGCGCTGCCGTATGGCGGTCAGCCCAGTATTGTCAACTTACATAGCAGTTGACCGCCTGGGGTCCATCCGGGCGGTCAACACGCATATGTGGTCAAAACATGCATTGCCACAATTGCAAAGAGAATTGTAAGTAGACAACGCAAAAACTGTTTCTCCCGCATTCGCCTCACCTGGCGCTATGATTTGTCAATTTTTGCCACCCGATAGCCGGGCGGCTTTTTTATGCTTCCCCAGAGCCGCGCCGCGTTCCAACAGTTACGATCTATTTGACACATAGCAAGCGGACTGCGGCATATAACCTGATTACTTGACCTCCTTGCGCAGCTCAATCAACCGGTCGCGTAGAATGGCGGCGTACTCAAACTCCAGCATTTTCGCCGCTTCCTTCATCTGCTTTTCAATCTTGGCGATTTCCTCCTCGACCTCCCGCTTCGTCAGCTTGCGGCCCGCCTTCTTCTGGGACGCCTCCTCCGCCTTGGACATCTCCAGAATCTCCCGCACGGACTTAATCACCGTCTTCGGGACGATGCCGTGCTCCTGATTGAAAGCGTCCTGAATCTTCCGCCGCCGTGCGGTCTCGTCCATAGCGGAACGCATGCTGCGGGTGATGGTGTCGGCGTACAAAATGACCAGTCCCTCCGCGTTTCGCGCGGCGCGGCCAATGGTCTGGATCAGGCTGGTTTCGCTGCGGAGGAAGCCCTCCTTGTCCGCGTCCAGAATCGCCACCAGGCTCACCTCCGGCATGTCCAGCCCTTCCCGCAGGAGGTTGATGCCCACCAGTACGTCGAATTCCCCCAGACGCAGGTCGCGGATCAGCTCCATGCGCTCGATGGTCTCCACGTCGTGGTGCATGTACCGCACTTTGATACCCGCTTTTTGCAGATATTCCGTCAAATCCTCCGCCATTTTTTTTGTCAGCGTGGTCACAAGCGTCCGCTCGTTCCGGGCGGACCGGGCGTTGATCTCTCCAATCAGATCGTCGATCTGTCCCGTCACGGGCCGGACCTCCACCTGGGGGTCCAGCAGTCCCGTGGGCCGGATGACCTGCTCCACAATCTGGTCCGCCTGTCCCCGCTCGTAGTCCGCCGGGGTGGCGGAGACATACACCGCCTGATGGAACCGGGTCTGGAACTCGTCGAACTTCAAAGGCCGGTTGTCAAAGGCGCAGGGCAGGCGGAAGCCGTATTGAATCAGACTCTCCTTCCTGGCCCGGTCGCCGTTGAACATGGCCCGGACCTGGGGGAGGGTGACGTGGCTCTCGTCCACGAACAATACGAAGTCGTCGGGAAAGTAATCCATCAGCGTCAGCGGCGGGGACCCCGCCGGACGCCCGGAAATCACCCGGCTGTAGTTCTCAATGCCGCTGCAATATCCCAGCTCCCGCATCATCTCCAGGTCGTAGGCGGTGCGCTGGCGGACGCGCTGGGCTTCGACGAGCTTGCCGTTGTCCACGAAATACTTCTCCCGTTCCTCCAGCTCCTGCTCGATCTCCACGATGGCCCGTTCCATCTTCTCCCTGCTGGTAACGTAGTGGCTGGCGGGCCAGACGGGGATGTTGGTCAGACGCCGGATGACCGTGCCTGTAACGCCGTTGACCTCGCTGATACGGTCAATCTCGTTCCCGAAGAACTCCACCCGCAGCGCGTTGTCCCGCCAGTACGCCGGCCACAGCTCCACCGTGTCCCCGCGGACCCGAAACATATTCCGTTCAAAGGCGATGTCGTTGCGCTCGTAGCGGATGTCCACCAGACGCCGCAGCAGCTCGTCCCGCTCCATGTTCGCCCCCACGCGCAGGGTAATCATCATGTTCTCAAAATCCTCCGGCTCGCCCAGGCCGTAGATGCAGCTGACGGAGGAGACTACAATGACGTCCCGCCGCTCCAGAAGGGAGGCGGTTGCGCTCAGGCGCAGGCGGTCGATCTCCTCGTTGATGGAGGCGTCTTTTTCGATGAAGGTGTCGGTGTGGGCAATATAGGCTTCCGGCTGGTAGTAGTCGTAGTAGGAGACAAAATACTCCACCGCGTTGTTGGGAAAGAACTCTTTGAACTCCTCGCACAGCTGGGCGGCCAGCGTTTTGTTGTGGGCCAGAATCAGCGCGGGACGCTGGACGGCCTCAATAATCTTTGCCATTGTGTAGGTCTTGCCGGAGCCGGTGACGCCCAGCAGCACCTGCTCCCGCAGGCCGTCGCTCAGACCCTGCGCCAGTTTCGCAATGGCCTGGGGCTGGTCGCCTGCGGGCTTATATTCGGAAACAACTTGGAAATCGGGCATAGCAGGCGCCTCCTGTCATCGCAGTAAATGGGAGTCGCGGAAAGAGATGTAGTCGTTGTCCGCGACAATGATGTGGTCGGCGAGGGCCACGCCGATGGCGGCCAACGCCTCCCGCACCTCCTCCGTTCCGGCGCAGTCCTCCTGGGAGGGCAGGGCCAGACCGCTGGGATGGTTGTGGGCCAGGACCACCGAGACGGCATTGCTGCTGAGGGCATTGACGGCAATCTTCCGCACATCGAAGTCCACTCCGCCGGAATTACCCTCGTTGATTTTGAAACGTTTAAGCAGCCGCCCCTTGGCGTCCAGGCAGAGCTGGTACATAACCTCGTTTCTCTCCGGGGACAGCAGGGTGACAAAATACGCACCCAGCCGCCGGGAGGTATCCAGAATCTCAGCCTCCTCCTCCATGCTGTCGCTCAACGCCCGGCAGTAGACGCGGGGAAACAGGGAGATGAGCAGGGCGGAGCTTTCCCCCACGCCCTCCACCTTTGTCAGCTCCTCCACAGGCGCGGTGAGCACGTTTTTCAGACTGCCGAACCGCTTGATCAGCGCATGGGCGATGGGATTGGTATTGGCGCGCGGCACCGCATAGAACAGCAGCAGTTCCAGCAGCTCGTGGGGCTCCAGGACGTCCGCGCCGCTGCTCAGGTACTTGTTTTTCAGCCGCTGCCGGTGTCCCGCATGGACATTTTCTTTTTTGGCCCCTTTTTCCCTCTTCTGCTTGTCCATATGCCCTCCGTCCAGCACAAGGTTTCCCTATTGTACCACAGAAACATCTGTTTCACAAGTGGTTTTTCAAATTTCTCCGGGAATTTCCGGAAGCCGCTGAAAACAGGGGGCCGCAGTCCGTCATACGGCTGCGGCCCCCTTGTCTGTGGAGCGGTCAGAAATATTCGTGCAATAGCTTTTGCGCATCCTCGCTGCCCTGCCCGGCGGCGGCTTCCAGCCAGCTGCGGGCTTTTTTCGGGTTCCGGGTTTCCGCACGGCCACAGTAGTACATGCGTCCGCACTTCAGCTGCGCCGGGACGGACCCCTGTTTTGCCGCCTGTTCGTACCAGTACAGCGCGCGCTTCATGTTCATATCCGTCCCCCGGCCCTCCTCGTACATGGCGGCGCAGGTCATCTGCGCGGGCAGGAACCCCTGCTTGGCGGACCGCTTGTACCAGGCCAACGCCCGCTTTTCATCGGCATCCGCCGTCAGGCCCCGCTGGTAGAGCTGGCCGCAGAGAAACTGCGCCTCCCGGTGTCCCGCGCCGGCGGACCGGAGCAGCGGTTCCAGGGCCTGGGAATAGTCCCGCCTCTCGCACGCCGCCATACCGGCCTGAAAATCCGCCTGCGCGGGGTCTGGCTCCGGCTCCGGCGGGGCGGCGGGGGCGGGTTCTTCCGGCTCTGTTGGGACAGGGGCGGCGGGGGCGGGATTTTGAGGGATATCCTGATGTTCCCGCTTGCTCTGGGGCTTGGCGTGCTTTCCGCCTATTTGCAGGAAAGGCAGCTTTTGGGACAGTTCCTTCAGCATCATTTGTCGTCTTCACCTCTCGGTCCGGAATCATAAGAGACATTATAGCCGAAGAAGGGGAAATTGTCAAATTTTGTCCCGGTAATTTTGTGCCCACCGGCTGGGCCGGCGGCTGCAAATATCCTCCCACTGGCACCCGCCGCACACCTCCCGGCGCAGTCCGGGACCGAGAATCCGCTCCTGCACCAGCGCGGTAAACGTACCGAAATCCAGCTCCGCGCCCGCCGTGAGGCCGCACCGCTCCAATACCGCGCGGTCGTAAGCGGAGGCCCGGCTGTCCGTCTCGCACACGCCGCCCTTGTTGTTGGGACAGGCCCCGCAGATGACGTCCACGGCGTCGATGACCCGTACCGGCGTATCCGGCGCAAGTCCGGCGAGCACGCGGCCCATGTGGGCGGAAAAACCGCTGCTGTAGCCCTTGCCGGCGAAGTAAGCCAGACACATGCCGTGGTGGGCGCGGAGGGCAATCCGTTTACTTGACATGGCGGCGCAGCTGGACGGACAGCAGAAGGGCGAGGAAAATTTTCACGCTGTCGGGAATGACGTAGGGGAACACGCACCAGCCCAGGACGGTCATCAAGCCCACCGCACCCTGGCTCTCGGCGTAGACGGCCATAAACCATACGGTGCCGAAGGCGTAGCAGACCAGCAGGCCCAGGACCATGCTGACCGCCAATACCCACGGCCTTTTCCCCAGCAGCCGCTCCAGGCCCCACATCAGAAGGGCGGTAAAGAGGAAACCGGTGAGATAGCCGCCGCTGGGGGTGACGAAGGAGCCGATTCCGCCGCTGAATCCGGCCAGCACCGGCGCGCCGATGGCGGCCAGGAGCAGGTATACCAGCACGGTGATGGTTCCGCGGCGTCCGCCCAGCGCGCCGGCGGCCAGGAACACGGCGAAGGTTTGCAGCGTGACCGGTATGCCGGAGGGCAGGGGCAGGGATATCCAGGAACAGATTGCCATGAGAGCGGCAAAAATCCCGATGTACGCGATGTCTTTTGCGTTGATTTTGGGCGCAGTCATTTCCATTGTTGGTCTCCTTCTTTGTCGTTGTATGAGGGTAAGTCCATGTGCGGGACTGATTAGGACTTTATCACAGTTTACCCTGTATGTCAACTATAAATTTCCGTAAGGTTTACAACTTTTCCGTAGAATAGTCACGAAAATAGAAAAAGAGTCGGGAAAATTCAGCAAGGTCCTTGCGCCCCAAGACAATCAATGGTATACTCTGATCTGAATACCCTGGCATAAATTGAGAGAGGAGAAATAGCAGTGAGAGAAAAATCCATGCCCCAGCGGCTGTTATCGCTGCTGTTGGCGTGCGTGATCTGCCTGACCTGCGCACCGACAGCATTTGCAGAATCAGCCGTAGCCGCGTCCATGCGGCTGATGAAAACGGAGGGGACCGTCAGCGTCTCCAACAGCAGCGGGCGGACCGTGACCCAGACGGAGCGTATGTCTCTGCGCAGCGGCTACCAGCTGGAGACCGCAGAAAAGAGCTACGCCTGGATTAACCTGGACGACGTCAAACTCGCGGAAATGGACGCCGTCACCGAAATCGGCATCCGCAAGAAGGGCAAAAAGCTGGATATTCTGGTAGAATCCGGCAGTTTGCTTTTCAAAGTGGACGAGCCCCTGGAGGGCGATGAGAACCTGAATATCCGTACCTCTACCATGGCTATCGGCGTGCGGGGGACCTGCGGATGGGTGAAGGTCATCGACCAGTGGACCAGCCGGATTTATATTCTGGAGGGGTCCGTGGAGGCCAGCGTTTCGGACCCGGTGTCCGGAGCGGTCAAGACTGAAACCATCTCCGCCGGTGAAATGGCCGTCTGCACCGTCTATCCACAGGACCGCTCCGGCAGCAAATGCGACATCATCCGGCAGGACTTTACCGTGGCGGATATTGACGGATTTGTCCTGGCAGAGCTGACCCCGGACAAGACCGTTTGCGACAAAATCTACGAAGAATCCGGTCTGGACCTGCGGGACCCGTCGGTGAAACCGGCGGAGAAGCTGAAACAGGACCAGGAGAAAGTCCGGGACCAGCTGGCGGAAATCGAAACCCAGCTGCGGGAACAGGAGAACAGCGTCTCCACTGACCCGGTGTGGACGGACCCAACGCCGGATGAGACAATCACCGTTCCCGCCACGCCCAACGCCGGCGGCTCCGGCGGCGGCAGTGGCGGCAGTGGCGGCGGCGGTGGCGGCGGCTCCGCCACGCCCCCCGCGCCCACGGAAACCGTTACCCTGACCATGCCCCAGACTGCCGCAGCAGTCAACAGCGCCCTGGCCCGCAGCGCCGTGCGGCAGGTGGTCCTCCTGCCCGGCACAGCCCGCGCCAGCGCCGTGAACCATCTGGAGGTGGACAGCGCGCTCACTGTCCCGGCGGGCAAGACCCTTACCTTGCAGAATGGGGTGGGGCTGACCCTTCTGACAAACCAGCCGCTGGCAGTGTATGGCACGCTGTCTGTGGGCGGCGTCTGCTACCTCTTCGGGAATCTGACCGCCGGGTCCGGCGCAGTCATCAAGGCAAAGGGCTTCTCGCTGGATATGCCGGACCATATGGCTTGGGAACGGTCAGCGGAGCCGGATGCCAACGGCTTCTATTTCCTCACCTACATCGGTAAGACGTTCACCGTCACCTTTGAGGCCAACGGCGGCTCCGTCACACCCTCCTCCGCACGGACTGGCTCCGGCGGTAAACTCGCCTCCCTGCCCACTCCGGTCCGGGAGGGCTATACCTTCGCCGGATGGTTCACCGCAGCGGAAGGCGGTACGCGGGTGACAACCTCCACCGTGTTTACAGACAATGCCGCCATCTATGCCCACTGGTCCGAGAGCGAGGACCTTGACTGGCGGTACGACCAGCCCACAAAGACCCTCTATATTACCGGTACCGGTCCCATGGACGCTTACCCCTCCGAAAACCACGTCACCCAGGCCCCCTGGAGTATGTACGCCGCAGAGATGCGCGCGGTAGTCATCGACAGCGGGGTGGAGAGCGTGGGGCATCGCGCCTTTGAGGGCTGTTCCAATCTGCAGTCCGTGGTCCTGCCCAGCTCGGTGACGAGTATCGGAGATTCTGCTTTTGCTTACTGCACCAGCTTGAACAGCATTGCGCTCCCCAACGGCCTGCGCTCCATTGCCCCCTATGCTTTCTTCCAGTGTACGGAGCTGCGGGATGTGCAGATTCCCAGGTCCACTACTGCCATCGGGGAAGCCGCCTTCGGACAGTCCGGTCTGACCAGCGTGACCGTGCCGGGCAGTGTGATGGGCCTGGATAATATGACCTTTATCTCCTGCTACAATCTCACCACCGCTACCCTGGAGCAGGGGGTCGCAACCGTGGCTGAACAGGTCTTCAACAATTGCAGCAGCCTGCAAACCCTCTACCTCCCCGCTTCCCTGTCTTCCATTGGCGACGAATCCTTTATCGGAAACCCCGCCCTCTCCGATGTCTACTTTGACGGTACGGAAGCGGAGTGGAGCGGCGTCTCCGTGCTCGGTAATAACGCCTCCCTCCTCAACGCTGCCTTCCATTTCAAGGACGACGGAGAAGAAGGATGGCGGTACGACGAAACAACAAAGACGCTGTACATTCTGGGCAGCGGTCCCATGGTGGACTATCCTACCAGCATCAACAGACCGTGGTATCAATATAGGGAAGAAATCCAGTCTGTGGTCATTGAAAATGGTATTACCAGTATTGGCGACAGCGCTTTCTGCGAGTGCGGCAGCCTGACCAGCGTGACCATTCCAAACAGCGTGACCAGCATTGGCGATGTTGCGTTCTATGAGTGCGGCAGCCTGACCAGCGTGACGATTCCTGACAGCGTGACCAGCATTGGCGAGACTGCGTTCTGGAGATGTACCGCCCTGGCCAGTGTGACGATTCCCAACCGTGTCGCCAGTATTGGCGGCCGGGCGTTCATGGAGTGCGGCAGTCTGACCAGTATAACGATTCCTGACAGCGTTACCAGTATTGGCTTTGCTGCGTTCTCTAACTGCGGTAGTCTGGCCAGCGTGACACTTCCCAAGGGTATCGCCAGTATTAGCGAGTCAGCGTTTGCAGACTGTCACAGCCTGACCAGCGTGACAATCCCCGACAGTGTCACACTGATTGGCAATGGGGCTTTCGCCCGCTGCGACGGTCTGACCAGCGTGACCATTCCCGCCAGTGTCGCCGGTATTGGCGATTATGCGTTTGACGGCTGCGCTAAGCTGACCGATGTCTACTACGGCGGCACAGCGGCCCAGTGGGAGACAGTTGAGATTGGCATCAGAAATGACCCCCTGCGCAGCGCCAACATCCATTTTAATGACGGCGAAGATGAATGGCGGTATGACGAGGCAACGAAGACGCTGTACATTACCGGCAGCGGACCCATGAAGAATTATGGGGATCCCAATGACAGACCGTGGAGCCAATATACGGAAGAAATCCAGTCTGTGATTATCGAAAACGGTATCACCAGCATTGGCAGTACCGCGTTCTATTTTTGCACCAGCCTGACCAGCGCGACCATTCCTGACAGCGTTACCTCTGTTGAACAGTATGCGTTCCGCGGCGACGCCAGCCTGAAGGATGTCTACTACGGCGGCGATGAGGCCCAGTGGGAGGCAATTACCCTCGGCAACGGCAACGACCCCCTGCGCAACGCCACCATCCATTTTAATGGCGGCGAAGAGGGCGTGACCTGGCGGTATGACGAAGCAACAAAGACCCTGTACATTACGGGCAGCGGTCCGATGGAGGGCTATCTTAATGCCAATGACAGACCGTGGAATCAATATGCGAGCGAAATCCAATCTGTGGTCATTGAAAACGGCATCACCAGTGTTGGCGATCGTGCGTTTAGCAACTGTAGCAGCCTGACCAGCGTGACCATTCCCAACAGTGTCACCAGTATTAACAATTCTGCGTTTTCTGGATGCAGCGGTCTAACCAGTGTGACGATACCCAACAGTGTCACCAGTATTGGACAGAATGCGTTCTTCCTCAGCGGCTTGACCAGCGTGAACATCCCGGATAGTGTCGCCACTATTGGCAGTCGTGCATTCGGCAGCAGCCGCCTGACCAGTGTGATAATTCCCGACAGCGTCACTAGTATTGGCGAGATTGCGTTCTCTGAATGCAGCAATCTGACCAGCGTGAAGATTTCTAATAATGTCACCAGTATTGAGGCCGGTGCGTTCAGTACCTGTAGAAAACTGACCAGCGTGGCGATTCCCAACGGCGTCACCAGTATTGGACAGAATGCGTTCAATAACTGTAGCGGTCTGACCAGCGTGACCATTCCCAGCAGTGTCACCACTATTGGCGATTATGCGTTCACTAGCTGTAGCCGCTTGACCAACGTGACGATTCCCAACGGCGTCACCAGTATTGGTCAGGATGCGTTCTATAGCTGTAGCGGCCTGACCAGCGTGACCATTCCCAACAGTGTCACTAGTTTTGGCGACCGTGTGTTCGGTGACTGTAGCAACCTGACCAGCGTGACCATTCCCAACCGTATCACTTCTATTAGTGCCTCTGCGTTCACTGGCTGCAGCAACCTGACCAGCGTGACCATTCCCAACAGTGTCACCAGTATTGGTGCCGGTGCGTTCACTAGCTGCACCAGCCTGACCAGCGTGACCATTCCTGACAGTGTTACCAGTATTGACCGTCGTGCGTTCCTCTCCTGTACCAAATTGACTGATATCTACTTTGGCGGGACAGAAACCCAGTGGAACGCGATATCTATAGGGACTGGGGCTATTCCCGACACTGTCACCATCCACTATAATTCCCGTACTCGTTCGGTGGTAAGCAACGCGGGTACGGCGGGGTACACGGACGTCCCGGCAGGCGCGGCCTACGCGGAGGCGGTGAACTACTGCAAGGTCAACAACCTGATGACCGGCACCAGCGCAACGGAGTTCACCCCGAACGGCACCCTGACCCGCGCCATGATGGTCACGGTCCTGCACCGTCTGGCTGGGAAACCGGCGGCGGCGTCCACGGCCTCCTTTGCGGACGTACCGGCAGGAAAGTGGTACACGGACGCCATCTCCTGGGCCAACAGCAAGGGGATTGTCCTGGGCTACAATGCTGCCACCTTCGGCGTGAACGACCCTGTGACCCATGAGCAGGTAGCTCTGATTTTCCAGCGGTACAGCGGCGACCCCACCGTGCAGACCGAGGGTGCGGATTCCCCCAAGACCCCCGCTACCCGCGCGGAAATTGCGGTGACGCTGATGAACTTCGCCAGGAGCCGGAAACCGGGCGCACTCTCTGTCCTCAGCGCAATTGACGTCATGTGCGCACCCAGCGGCATTGCCGTGGACCAGAACGGCGTCCTCCTGGTCACGGACCTCTATAACAAACAGGTGTGGAAGGTCCTCAACCGCGCCGGTACCGCCTACGCCGGCGGCCAGACCGTACCCGACCTCTACGGCCAGCCCCTGGGCGGGTACAACGACGGCAATCTGACCGGCAGTTATTTCAAGGAGCCGTGGGCCGTGGCCCCGTTCCTGGACGGCTGGGCGGTGAGCGATACGGCCAATAATGCGGTCCGTCTCGTTACCGGCGGCGGTATCCAGACCCTCAACACTGCTTCCAAGGAGAAGCTGACCGTCACGAATCTGGGCGTGGCCTTCAACCGGCCCACCGGTCTGGCGGCGGATGAGGACGGGAATCTGTATGTAGCGGATACCGGCAGCGGTACCGTGCGGCGGGTCAGCCCCCAGGGCGGCGTGTCCACCGTGGCGAAGGGCCTGTCCGACCCGACCGGCCTGTGCTGGAAGGACGGCGCGCTCTATATTGCCGAGACCGGCAGAAACCGCATCCTCCAGCTCAAGGACGGTAAAATCACCGTTCTGGCCGGAAGCGGCAGCGACGGTTCCGCCGGCGGCAGAGCGGCCCAGGCGTCCTTCTCCGCCCCCCAGGGCGTGGCCGTGGGAGAGGACGGCAGCGTGTACGTGGCGGATACCGGTAACGGCGCGGTCCGGATGATTAAGAGCGGTACCGTCAGCACGCTGGCCGTACGCGACCCCGCCCAGCTCAGCGGAGATATGATCTCCCCTGTGGGCCTGCTCCTCCAGGGCGGCAGCCTCTACGTCTGCGACCCCTTCGTGAGAAAAATTTTCGTCCTTGCTGTCGCTTGAAATTGCGCCTTTTCTATCCTGCCAGGGGACCTGCCGGTCCCCTGGTTCTTTTCTGATAAGAAAAAAGTGAAAATCGTCTGTTGACACGGAGTGGTCTATCCTGTATAATAAACCGAAATACGCCGACCGGTCCCTGATACCGGGAAAGGAGTGTACTGTGGATTATATCCTGAAAAATGGGATGATTCTGAGAGACAGCCGGTTCTTTCCGGCTGATATTGCCGTTCGTTCCGGTCATATTGTTTCCATTGCCGCAGGGCTGGAAAACCTCTCCGGCTGTACGGTTGTTGATTTGCATAACGCCGCTGTTTTCCCCGGTTTCGTTGATGTACACGTCCATCTTCGAGAACCGGGATTTTCATATAAAGAGACGGTGCGTACCGGTACCCTGGCCGCCGCCCGCGGCGGTTACGCCCATGTGTGTCCCATGCCCAACCTGGACCCTGTGCCGGATACCCCGGAGCATTTGCAGGCGCAGTTGGATGCCATAGACCGGGACGCGGTGGTCCATGTCCATCCCTACGGCGCGATTACACGGTCCCAGCAGGGCGGAACCCTGGCGGATATGGCGGGTATGGCTCCCCATACCGCCGGTTTCTCCGACGATGGCCGGGGCGTGCAGGACCGGGAGATGATGCGGCAGGCGATGACCGAGGCGAAACGTCTGGGGAAGATCATCGCCGCCCACTGCGAGGATAACGCCCTGCTCCATGGGGGGTATATCCACGACGGACAGTACGCCAGAGAGCACGGACACCGGGGGATCTGTTCAGAGAGCGAGTGGGGGCAGATTGCGCGGGACCTGGAGCTGGCCGGGGAAATTGGCTGCAAATACCACGTGTGCCATATCTCCACAAAGGAGAGCGTGGAGCTGATTCGTCAGGCCAAGGCCCGCGGGGTGGATGTGACCTGCGAGACCGGCCCCCACTATCTGGTCTTCAGCGACATGGACTTGCAGGAGGACGGACGGTTCAAGATGAATCCGCCTATCCGCAGCGCGGAAGACCGGGAGGCTCTGCGCAGGGGCCTGCTGGACGGTACCATCGACATGATTGCCACCGACCACGCCCCCCACAGCCGGGAGGAAAAAAGCCGCGGACTGGAGAAAAGCGCCATGGGCGTGGTGGGCCTGGAGACCGCCTTTTCCGCACTGTATACCCATTTGGTCAGGCCGGGGCTTCTGCCGCTGGAACGGCTCCTGGACCTGATGCACTCCAATCCGGCCCGCCGGTTTGGGTTCGGCACGCCCCTGGAGGCGGGCCAGCCTGCCGATTTGACGGCATTTGATCTGGATGCGTCCTATACTGTGGACCCAGAGCAGTTCGCAACCATGGGCCGCGCCACCCCCTTCGCAGGGATGAAGCTCTGGGGCGTATGCCGGTTGACCATGAACGGCGGGAAAATTGTTTGGGAGGGATGAGCGTGAAACAGCTGCTGTATACAATCACAGGCAATCGGGAACTTGTCCCCGGCGTCTGGGAAATGACCCTGGGCGGAGATACCTCCCCCATTACCAAGCCGGGTCAATTTGTCAATATACAATTGGACGGCTTTTTCCTGCGCCGCCCGATCTCCGTCTGCGACTGGGACCGGGATAGCCTCAAGATTATTTATAAAGTGGTGGGCAAGGGTACGGCGGCCATGAGCGGGATGCAGCCCGGTCAGAAGCTGGATGTACTGAGCGGTCTGGGCAATGGGTTCGATACGGCCAAGTGCGGCCAGCGGACCGCTGTCATTGGCGGCGGCGCAGGCGTTCCGCCGATGTACGGCCTGGCAAAAGCTCTGCTGGGGGCGGGGAAGACGCCTATAGCGGTACTGGGCTTTAACACCGCCGGGGAGGTTTTTTATGAGGAGCAGTTCCGGAACCTGGGGATCGAAACCGTGGTCACAACCGTGGACGGCAGTTACGGTCAAAAGGGCTTTGTGACCGGCGCTCTGCCCCGGTCCTACGACTATTTCTGCGCCTGCGGCCCCCTGCCTATGCTGAAAGCTGTGTACAGCGCCACAACGACCTCCGGCCTGCTGAGCTTCGAGGAGCGTATGGGCTGCGGATTTGGCGCGTGTATGGGGTGCAGCTGCAAGACCAAGTACGGCAATAAGCGTATCTGTAAGGACGGTCCGGTGTTGGAAAAGGAGGAGATTATATGGTAGATTTGCGGGTGAATCTGGCGGGTATCGAGCTGGATAATCCGGTGATTCCTGCCAGCGGTACCTTCGGCTACGGCTATGAGTTCGCGGAACTGTACGATATCAACTGCCTGGGGACCTTCTCCTTCAAGGGCACCACCAGAGAACCCCGCTTCGGCAATCCTACCCCCCGTATTGCAGAGTGCTCTGCCGGAATGCTCAACGCGGTAGGACTGCAAAATCCCGGCGTGGAGCGGACGCTGTCGGAGGAGCTGCCTAAGCTGAAAACCTGTTTCCATAAACCGGTGATGGCGAATGTCAGCGGTTTTTCCGTGGAAGAATACGCCTATACCTGCGCACGCCTGGACAAAGCGGAACAGGTGGGCTGGCTGGAGGTCAACATCTCCTGTCCCAACGTCCATAACGGCGGTATGAGCTTCGGCGTATGCCCGGAGGCGGCGGCTGCGGTCACGAGAGCGGTGAAGGCGGTGACGGCAAAGCCGGTGTTTATGAAGCTCAGTCCCAATGTCACGGATATTGCATCCATTGCCAAAGCCTGTCAGGACGCAGGGGCGGACGGTATCAGCCTTATCAACACCCTGCTGGGGATGCGTATTGACCTGAAATCCAGAAAACCGCTGCTGGCCAACGGAACCGGCGGCTTCTCCGGCAGAGCCGTACTGCCCGTAGCCCTGCGGATGGTGTACCAGGTATACGAGGCCGTGGACATCCCGGTGATTGGAATGGGCGGCGTCAGTTCGGCGGAGGACGCGGTGGAGATGATGCTGGCCGGCGCTACCGCCGTGGAGGTAGGCGCGGCCAATCTGGTCAATCCCTTTGTCTGCAAAGAAATTATTGACCAACTGCCAGAGGTAATGGTAAAATATGGTATACACAGTTTGAAAGAAATCATAGGAGGCGCGCATCATGGGTAAGGACGTCATCATCGCTCTGGATTTTGAGAGCAAGGAAAAAGCCCTGAGCTTTCTGGACCAATTCGCCGGAGAGCCGAAAAAGCCCTTTGTGAAAATCGGTATGGAGCTGTACTACGCCGCCGGACCGGATATCGTACGGGAGATCAAAGCCAGGGGCCACCAGATTTTCCTGGACCTGAAGCTCCACGATATTCCCAACACGGTCAAAAAAGCCATGTCGGTTCTGTCCGGTCTGGATGTGGACATGCTCAACCTCCACGCCGCCGGGACAAAAGCCATGATGGAGGCCGCTCTGGAGGGCGTGACCCGGCCTGACGGCTCCCGTCCCCTGGTGATTGCCGTGACCCAGCTGACCTCCACCAGTCAGGAGCGGATGGAGGGCGATCTGCTGATTCGCGAGCCCATTGACCAGGTGGTGCTCCACTACGCCCAATGCGCGCGGGACGCAGGGCTGGACGGTGTCGTCTGCTCCCCCCTGGAGGCGGGTAAGGTCCACGGGGCCTGCGGGGAAACGTTCCTCACCGTAACGCCGGGGGTGCGGTTTGCCGATGGCGACGTGGGCGATCAGGTGCGGGTGACGACGCCGGAAAAGGCGCGGGAAATCGGTTCCGACTATATCGTCGTGGGACGGCCTGTGACCCAGGCGGCGGACCCGGCTGCCGCATACAGACGGTGTGTGGCGGAGTTTGTGGGGTAAGCCATGTGGAACATTATTCTGTTTGACCTGGATGGCACGCTGACCGATTCCCAGGCGGGAATTATCAACTCTGTAAAAAATGCGCTGGACTACTTCGGCATCCAGGAAAAACGGGAAAATATGACCTGCGTTGTGGGACCGCCCCTCCACGACACCTTCCGGGAAATCTACGGCTTTAATGCAGAACAGATTTCCGTGGGGACCGCCAAGTTCCGGGAGTATTTCAACGAAAAAGGCTGGCTGGAGAATGCGCCGTATCCTGGGATTGCGGAGCTGCTGCAGACGCTGAAAGCGGCGGGAAAGCAGCTGGTAGTGGCTACGTCCAAGCCGGAAGCTTTTGCCGTGCGGATTCTGGAACGCTTTGGGCTTGCGCATTATTTTGACCACATCTGCGGCGCGCCGATGGACGAGCAGTCGGGGGCGAAGAAAGCCCAGGTCATCAGCAATGCCCTCAGTTATTACGAACATGCCGGTTGGAATACCGACGCGGTGATGGTGGGCGACAGAAAGTACGACGTCATCGGCGCACACGAGAAGGGTCTGGCTGCAATTGGCGTTCTGTACGGCTACGGGGACCGGGAGGAGCTGGAGGAAGCGGGAGCCGATTTTGTGGCCGGGGATTTGGAGGAGCTGCGGGAGCTGCTGCTGTTTGACGCGGAGATTGGCCGGAGATGGTTCCAAGCCTTTGCGCCCGCTGTCAAGCCGGAACAGGTCTGCCGGTATATCCGCTCCAAATGCCTCAGCTCCTGCATGTGGACGGAACTGTCCTCGTCCCACTGTCTGGAGGGCGCGGAGGCCAGGCGGGTCTTTGACGCCCAGGAGTATGCGCGGGCAATTGTCTTCAAGGAGGGCTTTGACTGTGCGGGAAAAACCTGCAAAGTCACTGCCGCCGAGCTGGATCAGGAGGACGGAGACCTGTACGTGGTGGATGAAAATTTCCGCTGGACCTATGTACACACCCATGAGGACGGATGGTGCGGACCGTATTTCTGCTGGAATGCTGCAAACGGCATAAGCGGGAGCTAGAGGGCTGCACCGGCAGTTATGCACAAAGCAATATTTATATACGCAAAGGAGAAGACTATGGAAAAGATCAGCGAACGGATTGCAAAGGACCTGTTACAGATCAAGGCCGTGTTCTTCCGCCCGGAGGAACCCTTCACCTGGGCCAGCGGCATCAAAAGCCCGGTCTACTGCGACAACCGTCTGACCCTCACCGCCCCGGAGGTGCGAAACGACGTGGAAAACGCACTGGCGGAGACCATCAGACAGGCGTATCCGGACTGCGAGGTCCTGATGGGTACCTCCACCGCAGGGATCGCCCACGCTGCCATCACCGGCCATATCCTGGGCCTGCCCATGGGCTACGTCCGCTCCGGCAATAAGGACCACGGACGGCAGAATCAGATTGAAGGACGGCTGGAAAAAGGCCAGAAGACGGTGGTGGTGGAGGACCTCATCTCCACCGGCGGCAGCGTCATCGAGGTGGTCAACGTGCTCCGGGAGGCGGGCGCGGAGGTCCTGGGCATCGTGAGCATCTTCACCTATGGAATGCAGAAGGGCCTGGACCGTCTGGCTGCGGCTAATGTCAAAAACGTCAGCCTGACCAATTTCGACATCATTGCCCAGGTGGCCGCGGCAGAAAACTATATCAAACCGGAGGATGTGGACCGGCTCATCGCGTTCCGCAACAACCCCTCGGATGAAAGCTGGATTGGGAGGTAATTATGAGAAGCTTAATCGACATTCTGGACCTGTCCACGGAGGAAATCAGCCAACTGGTGGCCACTGCCACAGATATTATCAAGGACCCCGCCGCCTACGCCCACAAGTGCGACGGTAAAATTCTGGCGACGCTGTTCTTTGAACCCTCCACCCGTACCCGCCTGAGCTTTGAGTCCGCCATGCTGAGCCTGGGCGGACAGACCCTGGGCTTCTCCGAAGCCTCCAGCTCCTCCGCCGCCAAGGGCGAGAGCGTAGCCGATACCGTGCGCACCGTCAGCTGCTACAGCGATATCATAGCCATGCGCCACCCCAAGGAGGGCGCGCCCCTGGTCGCCGCCATGCACGCCGGCGTACCGGTAATCAACGCCGGGGACGGCGGACACAACCACCCCACCCAGACCCTCACCGACCTGCTGACCATCCACCATGAGAAGGGCCGGTTCGACAACCTGACCGTAGGCTTCTGCGGAGACTTGAAATTCGGCCGCACCGTCCACTCCCTCATCAACGCCCTCAGCCGCTACCAGGGCATCCGTATCGTGCTCATCTCCCCGGAGGAGCTGAAGCTGCCCAGCTATGTGAAAAAGGACGTGCTGGAGAAAAATAATATCGTATACGCGCAGACCACAGACCTGGAAGCCGTTATGCCGGAGCTGGACATCCTCTACATGACCCGCGTCCAGCGGGAGCGGTTCTTCAACGAGGAGGACTATCTGCGCCTGAAGGACAGCTATATCCTGACGCCGGAAAAACTGTCCGGCGCAAAGGATACCCTCAGCATCCTGCACCCGCTGCCCCGTGTGAATGAAATCTCCGTGGCGGTGGATAAGGACCCGCGGGCCGCTTACTTCCGCCAGGCCCGGTATGGCCGCTTTATCCGTATGGCTCTGATTATGAAGCTCTTGGACATTCAATAATAAAGGGGGATACGAACCATGATTATCGACGCCATTAAAAACGGCATTGTCATCGACCACATTGCCGCCGGGAAAGCCATGGACCTGTATCAGATTCTGGGCCTGGGGGACCTGGACTGCTCCGTGGCGATCCTGAAGAACGTCACCAGCGGTAAGCTGGGCAGGAAAGACATCATTAAGATCGACCAGAATTTGGAGCTGGACTGGGACGTCATCGGCTATGTAGACCCCAATATCACAGTCAATATCATCCGGGACGGCGAGCAGGTGGAAAAACGCCAGCTGAAACTCCCCGATACCATCACCAACGTCCTCCAATGCCGCAATCCCCGCTGCATTACCTCCATTGAACAGGAACTCCCCCAGACCTTTAAGCTCACAGACCGTGCCGCACGGGTGTACCGCTGCCTCTACTGCGAGACGAAGGCGGGAAAGAAATAAGAGAAAGCGAGAATTCTGTCTAAACGCTGTCTGCTCAGGCGGATGAGAAAAACCTCCCGTGCTGTTTTGGCATGGGAGGTTTTTGGGGTGCAGCATCAAAAAGGCTCCCCTGAAAGGGGAGCTGGCACGCGAAGCGTGACTGAGGGGTTCGCTGCTTCCTAGAGGGGACGTTTGGAAGAAGTTCTCGTTTTATCAGTTGAAATTTTCCCGTTGCGGAGGTATACTATATTTAAGCAGAAAGGCGGTGAAAATGATGACAGCATTGAGACAACAGGCCCTGCAGCTTGTCAAACAGATTCCAGACGATCAGGTGCCAGACATCATTCAGTACCTGCATTCCCTCCTGGGAAACGTAGGACATCCCCTTGAAGATGAAGCCACGATTTCTCCAAAATTGAAAGCGTTTTTGGACCTGGAGAAGATGGTCAAACCCGTACCAGAGCTGGACTGCAAGAAAGAGTTAGAAACGGCGAGGGATGAAAAGTATGGTCATTCTGAAAAAAGGCTCCCCTGAAAGGGGAGCTGGCACGCGAAGCGTGACTGAGGGGTTCACTTCCCAACAGAAATAATTTTTCTCATAAAAATAAACTACTTGTCAAAGCGTGGAAAACGTGGTATGATAACAGCAACGAGGCAAATAATAAGGCAGGACATGGGAGACCAGACCTCCCCCATGCCCCTATGCAGGAGAACAGAGCTCCTACACAATAGCATTTGCTACGCCAGCCCCTATTATAACAGTCTTCCCATCTTTTTTCAATACCTAGTTTTTTATCTCCTTGCTGCGGAGGACTGTTTCACAATACGGGGTTTGTGTCTGTACATATGCGGTGTGGGGTAATTATATCCTGCACCGCTTTTTGTTTGTCTCGGCGGGAACCGGTCCGGCGGGATGCGGGCAAAAACGCCCGCCCCGTCCGGGACTGCCCCGGCGAGATTTTGTCCATACGGCAGAAGCCGTAGGGAAGGAGAAGTATGGCAGACTACAAAAAAATGTACCTGACGATGTTCAACGCCACGGAGGATGCGATTAACGCTTTGGAGAACGTCAGACAGGCTCTCATCAATGCCCAGCGGGAATGCGAGGAACTGTACATATCCGGGCCGGCGCAGGACAAAGAGTCGGAGGGCGGCGGAATGGCCGCGCCGGCTGCTACGTGAATACAGACCAAAAGGGAGGGTACCGGTTTTTCGCCGGTATCCTCCTTCTCTATCGGGTCTGGCCGTACATCCGCTTGCAGCGATTGAACCGCCAAAGCGACTGCGTTTGCTGCGCCGCTGCCGCCGCCTGCCGCTGCGCTTGATTTATGGCGGAAAATGTATTATGATAGAAGCCGAAGCGTTCCCACGAGCGGGAACGGAGAAGTGAAGAGGAGGCTTCAACATGATTATTACGCAAAAAAAGCCGGTGGAGGAGCTGCTGGACATGCTGGAGGGCGTCACAAAGGTGGCCATTGCCGGCTGCGGCCAGTGCGCATCCGCCTGTCAGACCGGCGGCGAGCCGGAGGTCCAGGCCATGAAAGAATTCCTGGAGCAGCACGGCATGGAGGTCGTGGGGACTATGCTGCCCGACGAGTGCTGCCATAAGCTGCTGGTCCGCCGGGACATCAAGGCCATCAAGAATTCCGACGCCCAGGCCGTTGTGTGCATGGCCTGCGGCGACGGTACCCAGACGGTGGCCGACAATATCAACCTGCCGGTCTATCCCGCTAACAATACCATGTTCTTAGGCCAGGTGGAACGGGTGGGCATGTTCAACGAATACTGCCGCATGTGCGGGGACTGCGTGCTGGGTTCCACCGGCGGCGTGTGCCCCATCACCAAATGCGCCAAGAGTCTGGTCAACGGTCCCTGCGGCGGACAGAAAAACGGTAAATGCGAGGTCAACCCGGACAATGACTGCGCCTGGATTCTCATTTACAAACGGCTGGTTTCCATCGGCCAGGAGGATAAGCTGGGCCAGACCCGCCCGGATAAGGGCTACGCCGGGGTGTCCTACCCCAGACGGATCAATCTGCGGGAGAAAAAGTGAGGGGGATGAAGTCATGAGTTTGCTGCAAAAAGCGTTGGAAAACGGCAAGTTTGCCGTCACGGCGGAAATGGCTCCGCCCAAGGGCTACAGCTTCCAGGAGCAGTTGGAGGCCGCCGCCCTGCTCCAGGGCAAGGTCCACGGCGTGAATGTTACGGATATGCAGTCCGCCTGCCTGAAGGCGTCCTCTTTGGGCCTGTGCATCCACTTGAAACAGGCCGGGGTGGAACCCATCCTCCAGATGACCGGACGGGACCGCAGCCGTATGGCAATTATGGGCGACGTGCTCTCCGCCGCCTCCTTCGGAATCGACACCATGCTCGCCCTTACCGGCGACCATCCGGTGGTGGGCGACTGCAAGGACGCCAAGCCGGTCTATGACCTGGATTCTGTGGGCATCCTTCGTATGCTCTCGGAGATGGAGGCCACAGGCAATGACTGCGGCGGGAATCCTCTGGCGGGCGGCGCGCCGGTCTTCTTCAAGGGTGCGGCGGTGACGCCGGTCTATGAGCCGCAGATTTTGCAGATCAACAAGCTGCGCCAGAAGGTCGAGGCCGGAGCGCGCTACATACAGACCCAGGGGATTTTTGACCTGGACAGCCTCCGGCAGTTTATGGAGGCCGTGGACAAGGCCGGTATCAAAGTCCCCATTATGGCGGGCATCATCCCCCTGAAAGCGGCGGGAATGGCAAAGTTTATGAACGAAAACGTCCCCGGTATCGCAGTGCCCCAGGAGATGATTGACCGGCTGGCCGCCGCTGCCGCGGAGGGTAAGGAAAAGGGCGTCAAGGGCCTGCCCGCTAAGCTGGGTATGGAGATGGCGGCAGAGATGATCGCTAAAATCCGTGACGGGCATATTTGTCCCGGCGTGCATATCATGGCCATCGGCGCAGAGCGGAATGTGCCGCCAATCCTGGAAATGGCCGGTGTGCAGGTTGAATTTTAAGAATAACTGCCCATAGCGTTCCCGCGCAGAAATCCTCCATTTGTCCGCCTGCCCCCCCTGGGGCGGACGGCGATGGAGATTCAGCGCGGGATTACAGCTTTCGCAGAGGTGTGATATGGATGATGAGAAGTCAAAAGGACGTAAAGCCAAGCCCGGTATGAACGCTTCCTTGCCGCAAGACGGGAGAACTACCACAGGAAGAAACAAGCGGAAGCCGAAGCCGCCCAAGCCAGCTAACGCAGATACAGAAAACGCCAGGGACAATGATAGTCCGTGGCGTTTTCATCGTTACTGCCGTTCCAGCAAATCCATATATTTCTGCTTTTCAGTATCAGGGATTTTCAGCGCCGCCATAGCCTGCTCAATCGTCAGGCCCATGGTTTCCATAAGATTTTTGAGAGAGGATAAGATACCGTCAGCGCGGCCCATCTCCCTAACGCCCTTGCTCAGATTGCACATGACCGACACCTCCCTTTCCATTGTCTGCGTCATTTGAATGTCGTAATCGTCCTGCAAAATCTTCCGCTTCTCCGCCTCGCTGGTTTCGTTGGAGAGAAGCACATCCAGCATCCGAAGTACACCGTCATAGTTTGCCCCATCCGGCCCGCCAAGGCACAGCATGATGATGGACAGCAAATCATAATTTCTGACAGGTTCTTTGCCCTCGCCTACCAAATGTTCCTCCACCAGCCGATACCGGGTGATGGTATTCTCCCGATACTGCGGCGGTTTCATGCAAATCCAGATGGAGTAGACCTTCTTGATTTTCTCGTAGTGGGGACCGGTGAACTCCCGGCCATACTGGGAGGAAATCATCCGGCAACAGTAGTATATGCCGCGCTTTATCAGCGGATAGCCGGGATAAAAATCGTTCTGCGCCTCCACGTTGATGATGAGGGCAATTTGTTCCTCGGAGCCGGGGACGATGGCACGAAAGCGAATGTCATAGGTGACTGTCCCCTCATGCACAGATTTGTCCTCGGTGTCCATACCGCTGATGACTGTGCCGCCCTCGTCCGGCAGCACCGGGACGGCGGACACCTGGGGTTGTCCCTCTATGTACTTCTCGGCAATGTCGTTGACATCACACTCTTTGTATTCTTCCAGGCAGGACTTCATAATCCGCGCCAGGATTGCCTTCTCAGACAGGACACGCTTGCAGGCAGCATCGTAGCCCGCACTGTCGTCTGTGACGTGCAACCCCTGGGAAATTGTCGTTTCCCCGTCCACCGTCCTCACCTTCTTTCACTTTATTCTACCACAGCTTTGCCAGAGCGTCCACTACTTTTTTGAATTGGCGGCGCGGAACCGGGAGAGGAAGCAAAACAAGTTGCGTATGCGCTGGGTGAGGGAGGCACAGCGGGCCGCAAAAGAGGCCGAGAAAGTTTCACTTCCGGCTGGTTGATATGTTTGCGTCGGTATGCTATACTTTGAAATTGAAAGATTAACTATTAAATGTCAAGCCCTAAAAAGAAAGATGGTGGGAAAAGTTAGACGGTTCCAAAAGGGCATAGCAAAGCAGAGGTCCAGGAGGACCCCGGATGGCTATTGAGGAAAATCAAGCAGCGGGACAGTAAGGCAGCCTGGACTTTTCCAGAGCAAAGATGAGCCGCACCAGCTTCTTGGCGGCATGGGATAAGGCAACGTTATAATGTTTACCTTCAGCCCGTTTCTTAGCCAGGTAGGCGGCAAATGCAGGGTCCCAGTGGCAGACGTATTTGGCGGCGTTATAGAGGGCGTAGCGAAGATAGCGGGAGCCGCGCTTCTCCATGTGAGGATAGACCGATATTATAAAGTAAAAAAGGTGGAGCGGGTGGACCTGGATTTTATTGCAAAAGTGTGCTTTGTGTTAGACTGTCAAGTCGAGGATTTATTGGAATATGAAAAGCCATGATCGTAACTTGACATTACTGTAGGTTCGCACCGCGCTATACCTCCCCCGCCCAACCGCAGTTTTCCGCGCAGAAAAAATTCGTCAAATTACACAAAGACGGTTTCCGCCTCTTTCCTTCGTTCCCTCAGATGCCGATATAACAGAAAAAGGAAGGGAGGGAATCTATGAAGGATATGAGCGTACAGGCCGTCGCCGCCGCCTCCCAGCAGGACAGCTCCGTACAGAAGCCGCCGGAGGACGTCGCGCCGCCCCAGGAAGATGCGGAGGTCATCCCCACTCTGGCCGATTACGCAGAGGAGGAGTCAAAAAGCCTGGCGGAAATGATTAAGGACGCCCAGGAAAAGGCGGAGGCCAACCGTAATAATCTGAAGGTCAAAAACAACACCCGCTACGGCGACGCGCCCCTGGAGGCATACGCCCGCCTGGCACGGGCCAAAAGCGTCTCGGAGGTCAACGCCGCCGCAGGCTATGCCCGCCGCCGTATGGCGCAGCTGAAGGGCGCGCTGCATGTGGACAGCGACAACGCCGCTAAAATCAAGGCCGCGATCAGCCAGCTGCAAAAGGCGGTGAACCGCGGCGCAAAAAAGAAACGGGACCTGACCAGAGAGCAGCAGGAGGCAAAGCGGAAAGCGCAATCGGAAGAGGAGGAGCAGCGCAAGCAGCTGGAACTGCGCCGCCGTCAGGCACAGCGGACCATCCGGGAGGCCGGATATCTGCGGGAGGCCCATATTTCCGACCAGCTGGCTACCCAGATTACCGTCACCCAGATGGAACTGCGCCAGCAGGCACAGTCCATGGCCGCTCCGCCGACCGCTTCCTACCTGGACGCCGCCGCACAGCAGTATGTGGCGGCGGCCGCCGCCGCAGCAGCCCCGGCGCCAACGGAAGCAATCTGCGTTCAGGGATAACCGAATATGGCTCAAAAGCTCCTGCCGGACAGCCCGGCAGGAGCTTTTTTTCACGCCCGCAGCAGTACCGGCTGGAGCTGACGGCCCTCCAGGGCCGCTTGAACCGTGCCGCTGATGAGGGAGAAATCCGCCATCAGGGAACAGGGCTTTTTTTCCGGATCGTCCTGCCCGAAGGGGACGAAATAGTAATTCTTCCGCACCAGCAGTTCCCCCAGATTCCTGGCCGCACCGCTCAGACCGTCGTTGGACGCCACGGCGATTACCACTGGCCTGTCGTTGCGCAGATGGGCCTTCGCCGCCATGGTCACGGCGGTGTCGGTGATGCCGTTGGCCAGCTTGCCCAGGGTGTTGCCTGTGCAGGGCGCGATGACCAGTACATCCAGCAGCTTTTTCGGCCCGATTGGCTCCGCATCCCGGATGCTGCCGATGGCCGTATGTCCTGTCAGACGCTCCAGCGAGGCCAGAAACGCCTCCGCCGTTCCAAACCGTGTGTCCGTGGACCGGCAGGCCCCAGACACGATGGGCAGAACGCTCTCATACTCCCCGCACAGCTTTTCCAGCTCCGCCAGTACCCTGGCGTGGGTGCAGAAAGAGCCGCATATCGCAAATCCCACTCGTTCTTTTCTCAAATGGGCTCACCTCGTTCTTCCAATATGTGATAGATGCTGTCCCGGATTGCGGCGGCGGCGGTGCGGGGAGCCACCCGGCCCGGCAGTCCCAGTGCGCTCTGGACACGGCGGCCCAGGTCTTTGGCCGCCTCCTGGTCCACCCCGCCGGGGGCGGACGCCAGATCCAGCAGGAGACAGTCCTCCCGCACCTGCCGCAGCAGGGCAGCATCGAAGAGCAGAGCGGGGACGGTGTTGAAGATCAGGTCGAATTTTTCCAGATTCCCGGACAGCTCCCCGGTGTGCAGACGCCCGTACCCCCACACAGCGGCCCAGGCCAAATCGCTGTACCGCCGGGCGGATACCGTCACATGCGCCCCCAGAGCCTGCAGACGCTGGGCCAGCAGACGTCCAATGCGTCCGCAGCCAGTCACCAGGCACTCGCTGGCGTGGATGGTCCGGTCCGTGCGCTCCATGGCCATCTGAATGGCCCCCTCCGCCGTGGGGAGGGCATTGGCAATCTGTGTCTCCTCACGGTCGTAGTAGTCCGCCAGCGTCAGTCCGAAATCCGCCATCAGCCGGGGCGACAGCTCGCCGGTCAGACCCCCCAGCAGCAGCTGGTCGTAGCGCAGCCGCGGCCACAGCTGCTCCGCCTCCAGACGGGTGTCCGTCAGCGGCAGCGTCAGCTGTCCGCCCCGGCACACCGGCAGCGGCAGAATCAGCAGTCGGGCCTCCAACGCCTGGCTCAGCGGCACGGCGTTGGGCGCGCCGCCCTGCTCCAGACCCCAGGTCGCAACATCAAAGCCGTCCTCCAGCAGCAGCCGGGCCAGCCAGACCTGCCGCAGATCGCCGCCCAGTACGGCGGCTGTTCGTTTCATTACGCATCCCCCCTCTGCAACAGTCTATGCGCCCCCGCGGCAGGTGGTTCCGGAGGCCGCCGGAACCCTGGGCCTGGGATTGCGGTACAATTTACAGTTTGTTCAAATTGATGGAGAAAAATCATATTGACAGAACCCGGCAATGGTGATACACTGCCTTTAGCACTCAGGGAGATGGAGTGCTAAAGGAGTGGCGGTATGGAACTCACACCACGAAAAAGGCAGATATTGAAGGTCGTTACCGAGCGGTATATTGATTCCGCTGAGCCGGTCAGCTCCAAGTTTCTGGCCCAGGCCATGGGCGGAAATATCAGCTCCGCTACCATCCGCAACGAGCTGGCGGAGCTGACGGAGCTGGGCTACCTGGAACAGCCCCATACCTCCGCCGGACGGGTCCCCTCCCCGCAGGGCTACCGGCTCTACGTCAACGAGCTGATGGAGCAGAAGGCCCTCACCGACCAGGAGGCCGCGGAGATCAACGCCGCCCTCGGCGGCAAGATGCGGGAGCTGGACAGCGTGATCGCCCAGGCGGGCCAGGTGGTCTCCTCCATCGTCAGCTACCCCGCCTACGCGGCGGCGGTGGGGAAGAGCGCCGTTACCATCCAGCGTTACGACCTCCTGCCGGTGGATGAAAACAGCTTTATCGCCGTGGTCATGACCACCGACAGCCGGGTGAAAAGCCAGCTCCTTCACAGCAGCATCCCCGTCACCCCGGATGAACTGCCCGCCTTGGCCAACCTGCTCAACAGCCATTTTACCGGCATCGCCAGCGAGGAGATGGGCCGGAAGCTGATGAGCCTGGCCGGACAGCTGGGGGCGGAGCTGTTCATGCCCCTGAGCCTTGCCATTGAATACGCCGGCGACGTGGCCGACCGCGTTGCCCGCAACCAGGTGTACACCACCGGCCAGGCTCAGCTGCTGCGCCAGCCGGAATTCCAGGACCTGGCGAAAGCTAACGGTCTAATGGGCCTGCTCACAGACCAGAAGGATAATCTGCCGGTTTTGGATGAAAATACGTCTATGCAGATTCTCATCGGACCGGAGAACGTCAACGAGGCCCTGCGGGACGCCAGCGTCGTTGTCGCCAGCTACGACATCGGCGGCAATATGCGGGGATTGATCGGCGTGGTGGGTCCTACGAGAATGGATTACGCCGCCGTAGCGGCCCGGCTGAGCTATTTTGCAGAAAGCCTTACCAAAATGTTTGGTCAAAATAATCAGTTGCCCCCAAAGGAGGATGACATATCGTGAGTAAGAACAAAAAAGAGAAGCCCGCTCCCATGGACGAGGAAAAAAAGGAGCCTATGGAGCAGGAGGGCGGACAGCCTGCGAAGGAGGCCCCGGAGACCCCGGAGACCCCGGAGACCTTCACCGTCACCAGGGAGCAGATGGAAAAAATGGAGGCCCTGGCCGCACAGCAGGCCGCGCTGAACGACAAATACCTCCGCCTGGCCGCAGAGTACGACAACTACCGCAAGCGCACCGCGCGGGAAAAAGAGAGCACGTACCAGGACGCCAAGATGGACACCATCAAGAGCTTCCTGGAGGTATACGACAACCTGGAGCGGGCCGCACAGCAGGCGGGCGACGAGGAGAACGTCCACAAAAAGGGCATGGTGATGATCTTCCGCCAGCTGGAAGCCGTGCTGGAGAAGATGGGCGTCACCGCAGAGGACCCCACCGGGCTGGCTTTCGACCCCCTCAAGCACAGCGCCGTGATGCACGTGGACGACGAAAATTTCGGCGAGGGTATTGTGTCCCAGGTGTTCCAGAAGGGCTTCCTTCTGGGGGAAAAAGTGATCCGGTTTGCCTCCGTGCAGGTGGCAAATTGAGGATATAGATGAACTGTGTTAAAAATTTATTTTCGATATATAGGAGGACAAGAATATGTCTAAAGTGATCGGTATTGATTTGGGTACCACCAATTCCTGCGTAGCAGTGATGGAGGGCGGCGAGTCCGTCGTCATCACCAACGCCGAGGGCAACCGCACCACCCCGTCCGTCGTGGCCTTCTCCAAGACCGGCGAGCGCATGGTGGGTCAGGTCGCCAAGCGGCAGGCGATCACCAACCCTGACCGCACCATTGCATCCATCAAGCGGGAGATGGGCAGCGACCACCGGGTGGGCGTGGACGGCAAGAACTACACCCCCCAGGAGATCAGCGCCATGATCCTGCAGAAGCTGAAAGCCGACGCGGAAGCCTATCTGGGCTCCACCGTCACCGAGGCGGTCATCACCGTCCCCGCCTACTTCACCGACTCCCAGCGTCAGGCCACCAAGGACGCCGGTAAGATTGCCGGTCTGGAGGTCAAGCGCATTATCAACGAGCCTACCGCCGCGGCCCTGGCCTACGGTCTGGACAAGGAGAGCGACCAGAAAATTATGGTCTACGACCTGGGCGGCGGCACCTTCGACGTGTCCGTGCTGGAGATCGGCGACGGCGTCATTGAGGTTCTGGCTACCGCGGGCAACAACCGTCTGGGCGGCGACGACTTTGACGAGTGCATCATGAAATACCTGGTGGCCGAGTTCAAGAAGGCGGAGGGCATCGACCTGAGCGGCGATAAGGTGGCTATGCAGCGGCTGAAGGAGGCCGCCGAGAAAGCAAAGATCGAGCTGTCCGGCGTCGCCACCACCACCATCAACCTGCCCTATATCACCGCCGACGCCAGCGGCCCGAAGCACTTGGACGTGACCCTCAGCCGGGCTAAGTTCAACGAGCTGACCGCCCATCTGGTGGAGGCCACCATGGGCCCTGTGCGTCAGGCTATGAGCGACGCGGGTCTGGGCGGCAGCGAGATTTCCAAGGTGTTGCTGGTGGGCGGCTCCAGCCGGATTCCCGCCGTGCAGGACGCGGTGAAGAACATCACCGGCAAAGAGGGCTTCAAGGGCATCAACCCCGACGAGTGCGTGGCCGTGGGCGCGGCGATTCAGGCCGGTGTGCTCACCGGCGACGTGAAGGGCCTGCTGCTGCTGGACGTCACCCCCCTGAGCCTGGGCATTGAGACCATGGGCGGCGTCTGCACCCGCCTCATTGAGCGCAACACCACCATCCCCGCCAGAAAGAGCCAGATTTTCTCCACCGCCGCGGACAACCAGACCAGCGTGGAAGTAAACGTGCTCCAGGGCGAGCGGGAGATGGCAGCGGCCAACAAGAGCCTGGGCCGGTTCCATCTGGACGGCATCGCGCCGGCCCGCCGGGGCGTCCCCCAGATCGAAGTGACCTTCGACATCGACGCCAACGGCATCGTCAACGTCTCCGCCAAGGACCTGGGTACCGGCAAGGAGCAGCACATCACCATCACCTCCTCCACCAATATGTCCAAGGAGGATATTGAGAAGGCCGTCAAGGAGGCGGAGCAGTATGCCGCCGAGGACGCCAAGATGAAGGAGGCCGTGGAGACCCGCAACAACGGCGATCAGATGGTCTATCAGGCGGAGAAGTTCCTCAGCGAGAACGGCGACAAGATCCCGGAGGACGAGAAGGCCAAGGTGCAGCCCGCTGTCGAGCGTCTGAAAGAGGCCCTCAAGGGCGAGGACACCGCGGCCATCAAAGCGGCTACCGACGAGCTGCAGCAGGCATTCTTCGCCGTCAGCGAGAAGATGTACCAGCAGGCCGGCGGTCCCCAGGGCGACCCCAACATGGGCGGTCAGGCAGGCCAGGCCGCTGATGGCCAGCCGTTCTACGACGCCGACTATAAGGTGGTCGATGACGATGACGCCAACAAATAATAGCACCCATGCGGGGCCGCTGGCAGGCGGCTCCGCTTACCCCTGTATTTTCCCGCCTCTGCTGGCACAGCGGACGCGGGGCGGAGAGGAGGAGCAAAGGCGCGGCTTTGCGACCATGTATGGCAGAACAGAAGCGTGATTATTATGAAGTGCTGGGCGTCCAGAAGGGCGCGGCAGAGGCGGAGATCAAAAAGGCATACCGGAAGCTCGCCAAGGAGAACCACCCGGACCTCCACCCGGACGACAAGGCGGCGGAGGCCCGGTTCAAGGAGATCAACGAGGCATATGAGGTGCTCAGCGACAGCGGCAAGCGGTCCCGGTACGATCAGTTCGGCTTCGCCGGGGTGGACCCCAACTACGGCGGGGGCGGCTTTGGCGGCGGCTTCGACGGCGGCTTCGACTTCGGAGACCTGGGCGATATCTTCGGCAGCTTTTTCGGCGGCGGCTTCGGCGGCGGTACCCGGACCCGCAGCGGCCCCCAGCGGGGCGAGAGCCTGCGCACCCGGCTGACCATTACATTTGAAGAGGCGGCTTTCGGCTGCGAGAAGGACGTGAGCCTGGACCGGGTGGAGGAGTGCGGCGAGTGCCACGGCTCCGGCGCGGCCCCCGGTACCAGTCCGGAAACCTGCTCCAACTGCGGCGGTACCGGCCAGGTCCAGCAGCGCCGCCAGACCCCTATGGGCGTGTTTGCCACTACCAGCGCATGCCCGCGCTGCGGCGGCAGGGGCAAGATCATCAGTTCCCCCTGCAAGAGCTGCGGCGGTACCGGTCAGGTGCGCCAGCGCAAGACCCTGAAGGTCACAATTCCCGCGGGCATCGACAACGGTCAGATCGTGTCCCTCCGGGGACAGGGCAACGCGGGCAAAAGCGGCGGCCCTGCCGGCGATCTGCAGATTGTGATTACCGTACAGCCCCACCCGCTGTTCACACGGGAGGGCAACAATGTCTATTGCGACGCCCCCATTACCTTTACTCAGGCGGCGCTGGGCGGCGAGCTGGAGATCCCCACCATTGACGGCAAGGTGAAGTACGATATCCCTGAGGGGACCCAGACCGGTGCCACCTTCCGCCTGCGGGGGAAGGGCATCCCCAATGTGAGTGGCCGGGGGCGGGGCGACCAGTTCGTTACCGTCAACATCGAGACCCCCCGGAACCTCAACCGGGAACAGAAGGAGGCCCTGCGGAAATTCAGCGAATCTCTGAAAGAGAAGAATTACGAGGAAAAGAAGGGCTTCTTTAACAAGAAGACGAAGAAATAGACGCCAGAAAAAACAGAGGGGAGAGACAGAAGAATGAAAATTGCAATGGCTTCGGACCACGGCGCATTGGACCTGAAAAACGAGATCAAGGCGTGGCTGACCGAACAGGGTCACGAGGTCACGGACTTCGGCACCAATACCCCCGACAGCTGCGACTACGCGGACTTTGTGGAACCAGCCTGCCGGGCTGTGGCGGAGGGAAAGGCCGACCGGGGCATTGTCATGTGCACCACCGGCATCGGCGCGTCCATCACCGCCAACAAGGTCCGGGGCATCCGCTGCGCCCTGTGCAGCGAGCCCTGGAGCGCAGAGATGACCCGGCGGCACAATAACGCCAACGTGCTGGCCATCGGCGCTGCCGTGGTGGGGCCGCTGCTGGCCCGGCAGATCACCGCCGCCTTCCTGACCCACGAGTTCGAGGGCGGACGGCACCAGCGCAGAATTGATAAGATCGCGGCGGTGGAGGACCGGCGGTAACAGACAAAAAGAAAAATGAGGTTATCTCTGATAGCCTCATTTTTTGTTTGTTTCCTTTTTTGTGCTCCGGTTCTGCGTTATAATAGACCTATCAAAGACGGGAGGCGGGTTATGAGCAGCTATACAAAGGCGTTGGCCCTGTGGCGGCGCAAAGGGATTCGGACGGACGCGGAGCTGGCGGAGGCCCTCAGCAGCCATAGCATTGCGTTTGCGTTCCACTCCGGGAAAATTGAGAACGACCGCATTACCTTCCACGACACGCGGGAGATTTTTGAACACGACGGCGTGACCTCCTACACCGGCGACCTGCGCACGCTGTTTGAAATCCGAAACGCGCGGGAGGCATATGAGCTGTTCCTCCAGGCGTTCCGGGACCGGAGGCCGCTGGATGAGACGCTGATCCAGGATTTCCAGCGGCGGCTGACCTACGGCACGTACGATTCCCGGCGTTGGCAGCTGGGAGAGCGGCCTGGGGCGTACAAACGCCGGGACTATGTGACCGGACGGGGGGAGGTGGGCGCGGCTCCGGAGGATGTGGCGGAGGAGATGGCGGAGCTGCTGGCGGAGCTGGAGGACGCCGGTCCGGAACAGAGCCTGACGGCGGCGGCTTACTTCCACGCCAAGTTTGAGAACATACACCCCTTTGCGGACGGCAACGGGCGGACCGGGCGGCTGGCGATGAACTACCTGCTGGCGCTCCGGGACCATCCCCCGATTATCATTCACGAGGAGGACCGCCGGGACTACTATGGGGCGTTGGAAGCCTGGGACGAGGCCCAGACGCTGGAGCCGCTGCGGGCCTTCCTGCAGGCCCAGCTGGAAAAAACCTGGGCAAAGCAGATTGCGCGGGAGGAAAAGAAAATCGGGAGGTAAAACCTCCCGAAACGCATAAGGATGCCCCGCAGCAGCCGTGTGAGCCCGCTATAACCTGCACATAGAAAGCAGGTGGGTTGCCTGCAGCGTCCTTTACTACTTCCAACTTCCAACCGCAGAAGGCAGCCGGGAGGCCTGCAAACCAGACGCTGAACCAGCATCCCGAATAACGAAATGTGGGTTAAAAAAGACTCATCACGCACCCCGCAGGGCATCTCAGACGTACAAACTATTCTATGCCGTCCCGCTCATGGCGGGAACTGCAAAACAGCGGTTTATTCGTCCTCATCCTCGTCGCTGTAAAACCGCTCCATAAAGAGGGCGTAGATCTTCTCCAGCTCCTCGTCGGTGTCCAGCGTGGAGAGCAGCTCCTCGCCGTTTTCCTCAATGGACTTCAAAATCACCATACCATAGTCTTCGCTCTCCTCGCCGCCCTCCTCCAGCACGGCGGGGAAAAAGGCCATATAGGTGTTCCCCTCATGCTCCAGGGCGTCTACCAGCTCCAGTTCGATATCGTTGCCCTCTTCGTCTGTCACGGTGATAAAATCGGGGCCGTACTCTTCACTCATCAGCGGAACCTCCCTTACGCCTTACTTTGGACTCTTTATGTCCGCCTCTATAGTGTACCCTTTTTTTTAGAAAATTGCAAGAGTATTTCTATAGTGACTTTTCGACAATTTCTAGGGGCCATTTTTGTGTTTATTGAAGAAAATTAGCCATTCCTCCCGGTTGGGACCGGCAGGTCCCGCATTTTTTATCTTTTCAAAACAGCAAAGCCGTGTTATACTATAATTTGGCATCTTGCCGTGCGGCAGGATTTCCCCCCCGCCGCGCCCGGCAAAAACCAGCCTCTCCCGCCTGCGGGCTGGAGACCCCAACCCTGATCAAAGGAGGTACAAAACTATGGAACCTGCAAATTCCGGCGGGCAGATGCAGCCCTACGGCGGCCAGATGCAGCCGCGGGAGGATCAGCCGCCTTACGGCAGAGGTCCGGCGCCCAAGAAGAAGAAAAAAAAGCGGTTTTCCATTGTCCGGTTCTTCGGCAGGCTTCTCCTGGTCCTCTTCACCCTTTGCGTGATTGGTGTGCTGACCCTGGCCCTTTTCTGCAAGTATTTTATGACATACGTCAACACCACCCTCATCCCCTCCCTGGATGAAATCACCATTGAGGAAATGACCCTCTCCCTGGCGTCCACCATCTATTACACAGACGCCAACGGGCAGGACCATGTGATGCGCACCCTGTACGACAGCGACAGCAACCGGGAGCTGATCGAATTCGACGACCTGCCCAAGCATCTGGTGGACGCCATCGTTGCCATCGAGGACCACCGCTTCTGGGAACACAAGGGTGTGGACTGGTACGGCACTGGCCGGGCCACGCTCTACAGCGCCGTTGGGAAAGACACCCAGGGCGGCTCTACCATCACCCAGCAGGTGGTGCGGAACATTACAAAAGACAAGGAGGTCACGGTCAAGCGGAAGCTGCGGGAGATTTTCCGCTCCCTGGACTTTGACGCCAAACACAGCAAGGAGGAAATCCTGACCCTCTATCTCAACAAGGTCTACTTCGGCCACGGCTTCTCCGGCATCCAGACCGCCGCCAAGGGTTATTTCGGCAAGGATGTGTCTGAGCTGACACTGGCGGAGAGCGCGTGTATTGTGGGCATTACCAACTATCCCTCCCTGTACGACCCCCTTTGGAAAAAGGAGTTCAAACAGGAGGACGGCTCCATCAAGACGCCCCGTGACTTCAACAAAGCCCGACAGATTGATGTCTTGGATAGTATGGCAAGATACGGCTTTATTTCCGAGGAGGAGGCGGAGGCCGCCAAGGCAGAGCCGCTGAACTTTGTGGAAACCGCTGCAGACACGACGGACGAAGACGGCGAGGCGGTGGACAGAAGCGAAATTTACTCCTGGTTCGAGGACCAGGTGATCGACGATGCCATTGATCTCATCGCCCAGGCCAAAAACATCGCGCGGGAGTATGCAGCCGACCTGCTCTACTCCGGCGGCTACCACATCTATACCACTCTGAATCCGGAAATCCAGAGCATTGTGGACAGCGTCTACAGGGACACCGACTACTTTGCGTCCCAGATCAAGTCGGGTTCCCCGCTGGACTCTGCCATGACGGTGGTGGACCCCTACACCGGACACGTGGTGGCAATGGCCGGCGGCGTGGGCGAGAAGACTGTGAACCGGAGCTTGAACCTGGCTACTTCCCCCCGCCAACCGGGCAGCTCCATCAAGCCCATGTCCATCTATGCCCCCGCCATTGAGTACGACGTGGTCAGCCCTGTGGCGATTATCGACGACTACCCCATTCAGGTCAACGACTCCGGTACCGGCGGCTATCCGAAAAACTCGCCCACCCGGTATACCGGTCCCGTGACGGTCCGCACCGGCGTGCAGCGGTCCATCAACACCGTGGCAGTCCGGATTCTGCAAAAGCTGGGCAACACCCGCTCCTTTGACTTCATGGAGCAGAACCTGGGTATGGACCTGGATATCTCCGACCTGGGTCCCAGCCCACTGGCCCTGGGCGGACTGACCATCGGCGTGACCACCGAGCAGGTGGCCGCAGCCTACGGCGCGTTCGCCAACAGGGGCATCTATACGCCCCCCAGGACCATCACACGGATTGAGTCCAACGACCACTCCGAGGTCATTGCCAGCACGGACAACCAGTCCAGCCAGGCGATGAAGGAGAGCACCGCCTACCTCATGACCCAGCTGCTCCGCAACGCCGTCAGCAGCGGTACCGGTACCGAGGCCCAGATCAGCGGTATGCATGTGGCCGGTAAGACTGGTACCACTACCAACAACTGCGACCGCTACTTTGCCGGGTATACCCCCTATTATTCCGCCGCCGTGTGGGTGGGCCACGCCAAGAGCAATGAGAAAATCTCCACCAGCGGCAACCCGGCGGCCAGAATCTGGCAGAAGGTCATGAGCCAGATTCACGCCAACCTGCCGGACAAGGAGTTCCCGGACCGGCCCGAAGGCGTGACATCCCGGACCGTCTGCGGCCACTGCGGCGGCGTGCCCAGCGCACTGTGCAGCGACGCGGTCAGCGGCGAGTCCCAGAGCAGCTGGTCCCCGGAGGGGAACTGCGACTGCCATATGGAGGTCAGAATCTGTACGGACCCGGCCACCGCCGAGGAGCATCTGGCTACCGAGTTCTGCCCGGAGGAGACTGTGACCACCCGAATCATGCAGAAGGGCCGGGAGTTCCTGGAATTGCCCAGCGGCAGTCTGGTGCTGAGCGAGGACGCCATGGATCACTACACCTATTTCAGTACCGCAGCCACGCCCTGCGTCATCCACGACGAGAACTACCTCCCGGAGGCGGACGATCCCCTGCTGCCCGGCGAGGAGGGGGAGAATGACGATCCCGCAGGCAATCCCCCCAACACTCCCCGTCCCGGCGAGGGCGGCTGGCCTACCGAGCCCTACAATCCCAGTAAGCCCAGCCAGCCCAACCAGCCCGCTGAACCGAATCACCCCGGCTCCGCCAAGCCGCCGGACAACAACACTGCGCCCCCCCAGGGCGAAACCAATCCCCCGCCGGAACCCAGCGAACCGGATGAACCGGACGAGCCGGAGCTGCCGCCGGAACCGGTCCTGCCTTAGAGATAAAAAATTTACAGCATTGGGGCAACTTGTACTTGCGAAACGGACAAGAATCAAGTATACTATTGTGCGTTGAGCCAAAAATCGACCCTCGGCAGCAGAAGACAGCAATCGCCGCCCCCGGCTGGGGCCGTGCGGCAGAAAATTTTTGGAAGGAATGAACAACCATGAGCGCATCCAGAGAAAAGAAAAGACGCCAGGAACAGCTGGCAACCGGCAGCGTGAATCCAAGAGCCGCCCGCGAGGCGGAGCAGAGAGCGGCGGAAAAACGGTCCTCCGTCCTCTACACCATCCTGGCCGTGGCATTTATTGCGGCGGCAATCTTCCTGGTGGTGTACAACTCCGGCATCCTGGAGCGGAACAAAACCGCCGTGACCATCGACGGCGAGAAGTACAACGCGGCCCAGGCAGCCTACTACTACCAGCAGGCATACCAGAGCTATATGAACAGCACCAGCGGCTATATGGCCCAGATGTACGGTATGCTCGACCCCCAGTCCCCCCTGAAGGATCAGGCCTATGACGACACCCGCTCCTGGGCGGACTACTTCAAGGAGCTGGCGGTGGACAACATGAAGTTTGTCCATGCGGCGAAAAAGCTGGCCCAGGAGAACAACATCACCCTGGAGCAGGAGGATCAGGACCTGTACAGCGAGAACATGAAAGCGCTGAAAAAATCTGCCGCCGAGGCGGGCTTCACCTACAAGGCGTATCTGAAGGCCATCTACGGCGCAACCATGACCTCCTCCATCTATGAAGCCTGCGAGAAGGACCGTATGCTGGCGACCAGAGTCTCCAGCGTCCAGCAGGATACCTTCACCTTTACCGACGACGAGATTCAGACGTACTACGAGGAGAACAAGAACAATTATGATCTGGTAGACGGCGCCTATGTCTCCGTCTCCGGCAACCCGGAGCAAAAGACCGACGATGAGGGCAACGCTATCGAGGCCACCGAGGAGGAAAAGACCGCCGCTATGGAGGCGGCAAAGGAGACCGCAGAGGAGATTCTGGCCGCTTATAAGGCCGGAGGAGACCTGGAGGAGCTGGCCGTCGAGCACGATGCAGGCTATTACGGCAGCGAGGAGATGAGCTACTCCACCAGCACAGCCGTTGAGTGGCTCTTTGACAGCGCACGGAAATCCGGCGATGTGGAGGTGTTGGAGAGCGAGGGCCAGTATTATGTGGCGCTCTTCAATGGCCGTGAGCGGAATGAGGCTCTGAACTACAACATCCGCCATATCCTTGTGACCGAGGCCAATCTGGAGCTGCCGGAGGGCGAGGAGGCCGCAGAGGGCCAGGTTGCCCAGAAGGCCCAGGAGATTCTCGACAGCTGGGACGGCACCGAGGAAGGCTTTGCCAAGCTGGCCGGGCAGTATTCCCAGGACAGCGGCAGCAAGGACAACGGCGGTCTGATTGAGAACGTCGCAAAGGGCGACATGGTCTCCGAGTTCAACGACTGGTGCTACGAGGCCGGACGCAAGACCGGCGATACCGGCATTGTCGAGAGCTCCTACGGCTCCCACATCATGTACTTTACAGGCTACACCGATACCGAGTATTGGCATTATGCCTGTGAGAACGCTCTGAAGAGCGACGCCTTCTCCACCTGGTACGATGAGACCACGGAGAGCGTGACCGCAGAGGTGGACGAGAGCGGTATGGACGCCATCAATGCGTAACTGAAAAAAGTACAGCCCCGGTTTTCCGGGGCTGTCTTTCTGCCGGGAGGGTAGAGATGAACGAACGGTTTTTGAGAAACGAGATGCTGCTGGGCCGGGAGGCGGTGGAAAAGCTGGCGGCGTCCCACGTGTGCGTGGTGGGACTGGGCGGCGTAGGCAGCTGGGCGGCGGAGGCCCTGGCCCGGTCCGGGGTGGGGGAGCTGACCCTCATTGACGAGGACTGCTACCGGGAGAGCAACATCAACCGCCAGCTGGGGGCTGTGGAATCCACCTTGGGCCAGCCGAAGCCGGAGGCTATGGCCCGGCGGGTACTGGAGGTCAACCCGGCGTGCCGGGTCCATCCGGTTACAGGGCGGTACGACAGGGAGAACGGAGACCGGTTCTTTGGCGATTACGACTACCTGGCGGACGCCATCGACCTGGTGGCCTGCAAGGTGGATTTGATCTGCCGCGCACTGGAGCGGGGGATTCCCATTCTCTCCGCCCTGGGTACGGGCAACAAGCTGGACCCGTCCAGGCTGGAGGTGACGGACCTGAGCAAAACGCGGGGCTGTCCCCTGGCGCGGGTCATGCGCCGGGAGCTGGGCCGGAAGGGGATCAAGCATCTGAAGGTGGTGTACAGCCCGGAGGAACCGGCCTGCTGCGCCCCGCTGGAGACGCCGCCGCCGGGCCGGCGCAGCGTACCAGGCAGCGTACCTTGGGTCCCACCGGTAGCTGGACTGCTGCTGGCAGGCGCGGTGGTAATGGATTTGATTGGGGACTTGATCCCGCAGAAAACAACGGAAGGGAAGGATATCATATGAAAATCAGACGCGCGGAGGAGCGGGACATCCCCCGGCTGGGGGAACTGCTGCTCCAGGTGTGCCGGGTACACCAGCAGGGCAGGCCGGACCTGTTCCGGGCGGGCGGCAGAAAGTACGATGACGCGGAATTGCAGACGCTCCTGCGGGACGGGGAACGCCCCATTCTGGTTGCGGAGGACGAGGCCGGACAGGTGGCCGGTTATGCGTTCTGCGTGTACCAGCGGCATCAGAACGAGGGGTCGTTCAACGATTTGACAACCCTGTATCTGGACGACCTGTGCGTAGACGAAAGCTGCCGGGGGAAGCAGGTGGGCAAATCGCTGTATGGGGCGGTACTGGACCTGGCCCGGTCTGCCGGATGCTATAACGTGACGCTGAACGTGTGGTCCTGCAATCCGGGAGCCATGCGCTTTTATGAAAAGTGCGGACTGAAACAGCAGAAAGTGGGAATGGAACTGATTCTGTGAAATGTGGTTGACAGCCTTTGGAAAATCTGCTAAAATCAGGCGTAGAAGATAGTGTGTGTTTATCTGTCTTGGCGAAGGAGGGGGCTTGAATGTATCTGAAAAAGAGAGTCATTGCACTACTCGGCTTGACGCTGCTTCTGACGGCGTGCGCTCCAAAGGTGGAGAGCAGTAAACCGGTCCCTATGAAATCTATAGAGGAGATACCGCCCCAGGAGGAATTCGTAAAATATCCGCTTGGTAAAATGCAGGAAGTCAGAGACGCCATTGAGGGAATACCTGTTGAGGACTGCGAGACGCACTATGTGGAGCTGCTTGAAGCATTTTTGGAAGAAGAAGAATACGAATTATTTGCGTTTGAGATTGAGGAGGATAATTTGTCTCTCATCCTGGGACAAAATTTGAAACCGCGCCTGAATCTGACCTTCAGAATTGATTTGAGAAAGAGCGTTCAGCGGGACATTGACGATGTGGAAAACGCAAAGGAGCTTGCTTTCCGGATCATGGACGAGATGGGCCGCGATACATTCTTTACACTGAAAGCGGCAGAGGTTGTTGTATCCACCTATGACATGAATGGCTATATCATTG
>Ga0137309_100024_pt1 | contig 89861 bp, 85 predicted proteins | sample NAcewiD2O_June_FD_97179 | JGI IMG/M metagenome (GOLD analysis project Ga0137309, IMG submission 97179) | Mouse cecal microbial communities from Vienna, Austria - N-Acetylneuraminic amended D2O_June | ecosystem: Host-associated > Mammals > Digestive system > Large intestine > Cecum | place... | reverse complement strand
ATATTCCGTATCCTGGGCGATCACCATGGCGATATACGCCCGCTGGCGCTGGCCGCCGGAAAGCTCGTCAATAAACTGGTCCTCAAACGCGCCCAATTCCATATAGGAGATGGCCCGGTCAATGATCTCCTGATCCTCCACTGTGGTCCGCCCCCCGGAATAGGGGAAGCGTCCAAAAGTCACCAGCTCCCGCACAGTCAGCTTCATCTGGATATTGTTGGTCTGCGTCAGGATGGCCAGCCGCTTGGACAGCTCCCGGCTTTTCCACTTCCCAATATCCGACCCTTCAAAGTCCACCGTTCCGCCGTCCCGTGCGATCAGCCGGGAGATGATGCCCATGACGGTTGACTTTCCCGCTCCGTTGGGGCCGATCAAAGAAATTACTTTCCTTTTTGGAATGGAAAAACTGACGGAGTTTACCACCGTTTTTCCATCGTACTGCTTTGTCAAATCTTTTACCTGCATGGTCAAGTCCTCCTTTTGGTAAGAAGTAGATAGAGGAAATACACTCCGCCGCCCACTGTGATAAATACGCTGACCGGGATCGTATAGGAATAGACGTGTTCTACAAGAAGCTGGCCTCCCACTAATACGATCATGCCGAACAGAGCGGAGCCGAGGATCAGCTGCGAGTGGCGGTAGGTTTTCAAGAGCTGCCGGGACAGATTTGCGATGATGAGTCCAAGAAAGGAGATGGGTCCAACCATGGCGGTAGCCACAGCAATGCACAGCGTGACCCCCAGCAGCAGGCGGCGAACGCACCGGTCATAATCCACCCCCAGGTTGATGGCCTGATCCTTCCCCAGCGTGATTACATCCAGCAAGGCCAGCTCTCTCCGCAGGATGAAGATGATCGCCGCCAATATGATGAGCGATATGGCAATAATCTCCGAGTTGATGTTGCTGAAGCTGGCCACCAGAGTCGCCAACAGATTGTCGTACTCGTTGGGGTCCATCACGCGGGTGAGGGTGCTCTGGATGCTGGAAAAGAAAGAGGACAAAACTGTGCCGATGAGCAGTACATAGAGTACATTGTGCTTTGTCTTTTTGAACAGGAAACTGTAAACCACCGTTGCCACCACACCCATCAGCACCAAGTCCACCGCAAACGAACAGTTTGCGTTTGCGGCCAGAATACTGCCGGACCCCGCCGCAAAGACAACTGCGGTATGGATGAGCGTATAGAGAGAGTTCATACCCAGCAGGCAGGGGGTAACAATGGTATTGTTGATGACAGACTGGAACACAATGGACGCCCCGCCAATGGCAAAGGCTGTGATGAGCATAACGATCAGCTTGGGCGTGCGGATTTTCATTGCGTACTGAACCAGCTTTGCATTGTCAAAATGGACCCCCACCAGCATATACCCTGCGGCGCACAGCAGGACAAGCACGGCGAGGATGGCCAGCTTCTGGCGATTGGCCCGTACAGCGGTAGTATTCATGCCACGCCGCCCTCCTTCCTGTTCAGACGAATCGCTTTCCGCCCATGGCGGAGACGATAGAGCAGCAGGGCCACAAAAAGGACGCTTCCAATGATGCCGACGATCAATTCAATGGGCAGCTCATACGGAAAGATCACCATTCGACCCACCATATCGCACACCAGCACAAATAACGCGCCAAACAGAGCCGTGTCAATCAATGTACCACGGATTTTATCACCCTTGAACATCGCCACCAGATTGGGAACGATCAGTCCGATGTAGGAGATAGAGCCTACCACCACAACAACGGAGGCGGTGATCATCGCGGCAATCGTCAAACCCAGGAACAGCACAAAGTTGTATGGAACACCGAGATTTTGCGAAAAGTCTTTTCCCATGCCCACAATGTTGAAATGATTTGCAAACAGAAAGGCCAGCACCACCAGCGGAACCGTCAGCCAAACGATCTCATACCGTCCCCGCAGGACCATGGAGAAGTGGCCTACCAGCCAGGTAGAGAGCGCCTGCGTTATTTCATACTTGTACGCCAGATAATTTGTAATGCCGCCGATCACATTGCCGAACATGATGCCCACCAGCGGAACCATCACCACGTCCTTAAACTGGATGCGCTGAATGAACCAGACGAATATCCAGGTGCCAAGGACCGCAAATACGAAAGAAAAGACGGCTCTCCCCCATAGGGTGGAATTGGGCATGAACAGCAGCGCCAGCAGGATACCGAACTGTGCGGAGGAAATGGTGGCCCCTGTGGTTGGAGAAACAAATTTATTCATGCAAAGCTGCTGCATAATCAGGCCCGCCACGCTCATACCGATTCCGGTACAGAGGATCGCCAAGAGACGGGGCAGGCGGGAGATCAGGAATACTTCCAAATGCTCACTGTCCCCCTGTAACAGCCCTGAAAGCTCCACGTCCAGGACGCCAACGAACAGCGACCAGATAGACAGTATCAAAAGCAGGGCGAACAAAATAATGGTAGTCAAATGCTTTTTTATAACTGACACCTCCACAAGAGTTAGCTATAGCTAACTATAGGGTATTAAGAAATGCGCATGACGGAAGGCGGAGAGATTTGCCCATCACAACGCACAGCGCTGTTAGTATAGCACACTGGGTTAGTCACACACAACCGCATGATTGAACAAGAAAAAGTGTATTCAAAGCAGGAAAATTTATCTATTATCACGAGAGCCATTCAGAAAACAGCAATTAATCCAAGTTCGGCAAAGGTCAAGAGGAATCTGGACAAAGAGAGAACTATACCACATATGAAAGATGAACAAAAAAGATAAACAATGAGCACGGCGAGGTGCGGCAGGGGAAGAGGTGTCCCGCCCCTCCCTTTGGTCGGACCAGAAAGGTAGCACGGCCGGAACCAGCCGAAGTCGCCGGAGCCGACTTCGGCAGATGTCCCAGCAGGCCGGGGAGCTGGGCAAAACACTCAACAGCCTGCTCCCGCAGGTCTGCGCTCTGGTCCTCGCTATCAGGAAAGCATTAGAAAAATGGGATATGTAACACAACAGCGGCGGCAGGCTGTGTTACAATGTCGAGGCCCCAGCCGGAGACGGCGGGGCCTCGTACTGTTTAAGGTCAGAAATTTTGAACCAACGGAGGATTTGGTGGTCGATGGAGAAAAAACAGCACTACATGACTTGGGAGGAGCGTTGTCAGCTGGAAGTGCTTCTGGGGGAAAAGGTCCCCGTAGCAAAAATCGCAAAGCGGCTGGGCTTCTGCCGTCAGACGATCTATGACGAGATCAAGCGGAGAACATACATCCACACCTGCGCCTACTGGGACGAAGAGCGGGAACGACCGAAAATTTGCAGATTTCCTGGAAAAGAAAATGCTGGGAGTGCAGGAGGATGGGACAGTTGACAAACGCAAGCGGTGCTCCCCTGCGGCGGCGTTGGCATTGGCCAAACAGGAGAAGCTCCATACCACCGTCTGCGTCAGCACCCTGTACAGCTACATCGAGAAGCGGGTCTTCCTCCATCTGACCAACAAGGACCTATGGGAAAAGGGGCGGAAAAGGAAACAGGGATACAGGCCGGTCCGGCGGATGGCCCACCCGAAACTGCCGTCCATTTCCAACAGGCCGGAGGAGATCGGCCAGCGAGAGGAAAAAGGGCACTGCGAGATCGACCTGGTCGTCGGGAAGGACGGGAGCAGGCCCGTACTGCTGACGATGGTGGAGCGGAGCACGAAAAAACCGCTTCTCTCCAAGCTCCCGGACGGTGGACGAGCTGGCCAACGCTGACCTGGATGAGCTGACAGCCTTTGTAAACAAAGCAGGTCATGGCAGATTTGCAGACCCGGAGGCAACCGCCAAAGCCGTTCAGGCCGCCGCCAGGAGTTCTTTCCGCTTGCCCCAGACCGTGAATGATTCGATTAACCGGGTCATGTCGGTTTCCATTGCGGCTATGCGGGCACTGGAAAGCCAGATCAAGGCGTTGGAGAAAGCCATTGAGCAGCAGTTTGAGATCATCCCAAACACACTGACCTCAATCCCCGGAATCGGCAAGGTCTATTCTGCCGGTATCATCGCTGAGATTGGCAAGAAACGTAGTTTCTTGAGCGTCTTTTTGGTGACTTTTTCCACGCGGAAAAAGTCACCGAGGGTCCGGGGGCGCGAAGCCCCCGGGACTCCTGGCTAGAAGGCAGATCAGCTAAGCTCCGCCTGCCCGGTGTAGAGCTGATAGTACTTCCCCTGTTGATCGATGAGCTCCTGGTGGTCGCCGCGCTCAATAATCTCCCCCTGCTCCAGGACCATAATCGCCTTTGCATTGCGAACAGTAGAGAGCCGGTGCGCAATCACAAAGACAGTCCGTCCCGCCATGAGGCGATCCATGCCCCGCTCAATGAGCTTTTCTGTGCGGGTATCAATGGAGCTGGTCGCTTCATCCAAAATCAACACCGGCGGGTCCGCCACCGCCGCCCGGGCAATGGCCAGGAGCTGACGCTCCCCCTGACTGAGACTGCCGCCGTCATCGGTGAGCCAAGTGTCGTACCCATTGGGCAGGTGGCTGATAAAGGTGTCCGCATTGGCCAGCTTCGCGGCGGCGCGAACCTCCTCGTCGGTGGCATCCAAACGGCCATAGCGGATGTTGTCGGCCACAGTGCCGGTAAAGAGATGGGTGTCCTGTAAGACAATGCCCAAGGAGCGCCGCAGGCTCTCCTTGCGGATGTCCCGCACGTCAATGCCGTCGTAGGTGATAAGGCCGCTCTCGATCTCGTAAAACCGGTTGATGAGGTTGGTGATAGTCGTCTTCCCCGCGCCGGTGGAGCCCACAAAGGCTATCTTCTGCCCCGGCTTGGCATAAAGGCTGATGCCTTGCAGGACAGCCTTCTCCGGCACGTAGCGGAAGACCACATCCTGAAAGCGCACGTCGCCCCGGAGGGGAACCAGCGCGCCGTCCGGCTTCTTCCACGCCCAGCCGGAACCGTCCCGGACCAGAGTGACACGCCCCTCATCAATCTCCGGCGCGGTCTCCATAACCTCAAAGACCCGCTCCGCGCCCGCAATGGCGGCGAGAAGGTTGTTGACCTGCTGGCTCATCTGACTGATGGGCTGGCTGAACTGCCGGGTATACTGGAGATAGACCACCAGGGACCCCAGGTCCAGCCCCATGGCGATGGACAGCAGCGCCCCCGCACAGCAGGTGAGGGCATAGTTGATATGGCTGAGGTTGCCCATGGCAGGCATCATGGCCCCGGCAAAAGACTGGGCGTTCACCGCACTGCGCCGGTAAGCCTCGTTGCGCACGTCGAAGCCCGCCTTCGCGGCCCTCTCGTGGGTGAAGACCTTGATGACCTTCTGCCCCTCGATCATCTCCTCAATATAACCGTTGATAACCCCCAGATCCCTCTGCTGGGCGGAGAAATAGCGCCGGGAACGCCTGCCTACGGTCATGACCACCACCATCATGAGCCCCATGGAGAACACGCTCACCAGAAACAGCGCCGGACTGAGATAGAGCATCATCGCCACCACACCGATGAAGGTCAGACCGCCGGAGATGAGGCTGATCATGCCGTTGTTGAGGATCTCGGTAATGGTCTCGATGTCGTTGGTATAGCGGCTCATGAGCTCACCGTGGGTGTGGGTGTCAAAATAGCTCAGAGGCAGGCGCTGCATCTTGGCAAAGAGGTCCTGCCGGATGGCGTGGGTCGTCCTCTGGGAGACATGGACCATGATGCGGGCATACGTGTAGCTGAGAAGCGCCGCGCAGACGTAAATGCCCGCAAGCACCGCCAGCATCCGTGCCAGACGGGGGTAGTCCCCCGGAATGATGCAGTCGTTAATGAGGGGCCGGAGCATATAGCTGCCGCCGATGGAACAGCCCACGTTCAGCACCAGACACACCGCCACCACCCCCAGGAGCCACTTGGATTTGCCCACATAGCCCAATAGAGTGGAGATGGTCCTGCCCGCGTTCTTGGGCTTGCGGAAGTCCCTGGGACCGGGACCGCCGGGGCCGTGGGGCCCGTTCTTCCTCTTTTCAGCCATTGAGACTCGCCCCCTCCTGCTGCGACTGGTAGACGTCGCGGTAAATTTCATTGCTCTCCATGAGCTCCTCATGGGTTCCCATGCCGGAGATGTGCCCGTCGTCCAGAACCACGATGAGGTCCGCGTCCATGACGGAGATGATCCGCTGGGCAATGATGATCTTCGTCGTGTCCGGAAGCTGCTCCCGGAAAGCGGCGCGGATCTTCGCGTCCGTGGCGGTGTCCACGGCGCTGGTGGAGTCGTCGAGAATGAGGACCTTCGGCTTTTTCAGGATGGCCCGGGCGATGCAGAGCCTCTGCTTCTGCCCGCCGGAGACGTTCACGCCCCCCTGCCCCAGGTCCGTGTCCAGCCCCCTGGGCATCCGGCTGACGAACTCCCAGGCGCAGGCGGCTTCACAGGCGGCCTCGATCTCCATGTCGGTGGCGTTCTCATCCCCCCAGAGCAGGTTCTCCCGGACAGAGCCGGAGAAGAGGGTGTTTTTTTGCAGGACCATGCTCACAGCGCCTCGCAGGTGCTCCAGGGAGTAATCCTGGACCGGACGTCCCCCCACCCGGACCGCGCCCTCCTGGACCTCGTAGAGCCGGGGGATGAGCTGGACCAGGGTGGATTTCGCCGAGCCGGTGCCGCCGATGATGCCCACCGTGGCGCCGCTCTTGATGTGGAGGTCGATGTCGTGGAGGTTCCACTTCCCGGCGGTGTCGTTGTACTTGAAGTAGACGTGGTCGAAGTCCACGGAGCCGTCGGCGGCCTCCAGGGAGGCGTCGGCGGAGGTGTCGGCGATGTCGGGCACCTCGTCCAGGACCTCGATGACCCGCTTGGCGCAGGCGATGGCCCGGGTGAGCATCATCATGATCATGGACACCATCATCAGGCTCATGAGCACCTGGGTGATGTAGGTGAAGAAGGTGCTCAAAAGGCCCACCTCCAGCTCCCCGGCCTGGACCAGGGGCGCGCCGTACCACATGACGGCAATAATGGTGCCGTAGGTGATGAGCATCATGAGGGGCTGGTTGATGACGATGAAGCTGAATGCCTTTTCGCTGATTTCCAGGAGGGCATCGTTGCGCTTTTTGAATTTCTTCCCCTCGTAGTCCTCCCGGACAAAGCTCTTCACCACCCGGATGGCGGAGAGGTTCTCCTGGACCACCAGGTTCAGATCGTCGGTGCGCTCCTGGAAGACGGTGAACATGGGGCTGATATACCGGATCACCAGCGCAATCATCACCAGCAGGAGCGGCATGGCCACCAGGAACACCCGGGAGAGCTTCAGACTGATGGAAACCGCCAGGATCAGGGCGCTCACCAGCATCACCGGTGCCCGCACCAAAAGGCGCATCCCCATCATGAGGCTCATTTGCAGCATGTTGCAGTCGCTGGTCAGGCGGGTGACCAGGGAGGCGGTGGAGAACTTCTCGATGTTCCGGAAGGAGTACTCCTGTACATGGTCATACTGGGCCTTGCGCAGCTGGGCCCCGAAGCCCTGCCCCGCCCGGGAGGACAAAAACGCGCTCCCAATGCCCAGAGCCATGGACACCAGGGCCATGAGCACCATTTGCAGGCCCTTTCTGAGGATAAAGGCCGTGTCCCCGGCGGGGATGCCGGTGTCCACGATGTCGGCCATCACCAGGGGGAGCAGGAGCTCGAAGACCGCCTCCCCGCCGGAGCAGAGGACCCCCAGCACGATAAAGTGCCGGTGCCCCCGGGTATAGGGCCAAAGTTTTTTGATCATACGCTGTTTACCTCGTTTTCCAAGTTTGTGATAATCTGGTTGAGGAGCCGCTCCAGCTGTTCCCGCTCCTGGCCGGAGAGGCCCGCCGTATACAGGCGCTCCGCCTTCTCCACGACGCCGCGGAAGTCCTCCACCTTGCCCCAGCCCGCCTCGGTCAGGCTCACCAGGCGGACCCTCCCGTCCTGGGGGCTGGGGCGGCGGGTGACGTACCCCTTGGCCTCCAGCCGGTCCACGATGCCGTTGACGGTGGAGGGCTTCAGGCGGAGCTGTTTCTCCAGGTCCCGCTGGGTGGCCTCCTGCCCCTCACCAGTACAGGTCAGGCGCATGAGCAGGTGGGTCTGGGCCGGGGTCACGTCGTACCCCGCCCGGCGTAGGAGCTGGTCCATGCTCTGCTTGCCCAGGTGGCCGCAGTAGGCGATCAGGGCCCCCAGCTCCGGGCAGTCACACACGATCTGTCACCTCTTTTCAAAAAAATATTTAGCGTGCTAACTATAACTCATATTTTTTCCAAAGTCAAGGCCGGTTTTTGAATGGTTTTTGAACCGGCTGTGAACTTTCCATGAATTATCCCCCAACCCGGTTGACGGATCGGAAAAGCTGTATTATGATGAGGATGTCAGCAAGACATTCTCTTTTCTCTCCCTCTTTTTCTGCGAAAGAGCCGGAATCATGTGATCCCGGCTCTTTCTGCACGAACCCCCGGACGCCCTGCGGCCCTCACAGGCGCACCGGAAAAAGAAAACGGGGCCCGGACGTTTGTCCGGGCCCCAGGGGGATCAGGGGGAATCTTCTATAATACAGTCAACACAGTTGAAAAAGCGCATTTGTGCTTTTCCAAATTCCAGCTATGAAGCGTCAGGCGCCGATCATCTCGCAGAAGCGGTTGAGGATCGTTGCCACCTGGGCGCGGGTGGCGGTGCCGGTGGGGTCCAGACGTCCGTCATCCATGCCGGCGATGAGTCCTCTGTCCACTGCCCAGCGCATGGCCTCGACGGCGTAATCGCTGGCCTTGTCCCCGTCGGGGAAGCGGCTGAGGTCGCCGTAGTTCGCCACGTCGATGCCCTTGCTCACGCAGTAACGATAGAGGATCGCCGCCATCTGCTCGCGGGTGATGTTGTCCTTGGGCCCGAAGAGGGTCTCGCTGTAGCCCAGGACCACGCCGTTGTCGCTTGCCCAGGAAATGGGATCGGCATAGTACTCGTCGCGCTCAACATCGGTGAAGGGGCTCACGCCGGTGGCGGAAGCGTTCTCCATGCGGTAGATGATCGTGACGATCATGCCGCGGGTGGTGGAGACGTTGGGCCCGAAGAGGGTGTCGCTCATGCCGGTCATCATGCCCTTGCCGTAGACGAAGGACACATAGGGGCGGAACCAGTCGCCGCTGGCCACATCAATGAAGGGCAGGGGACGGTTCGCCAGGGGGGTGTCCTCATCCTCGATGGTCACGGTGGGGGTGTTGGGGGTGTTCCCCAGAGGTGTGTTGTCATCGGGGATGGTCGTGGTGGGCTGGCGGTTGCTGCTGACCGGGGGCTGGTAATCCGGGTCGGGGTCAGGATCGGGATCGGTGTAGCCCGGATCATAGGTGTAGGTCAGCTGAGGAATGGTCTCGGTGCGGGTCGCGGCGCAGGTGGCGCAGGTGTAGGTCCGCAGGCCCGTGCTGTAGTAGGTGGGGTAGGTGGTGATCACACCGGCGTTCCAGGCGTGGCCCGTGGCGGGCACGGTGGTCCGGGCGGTGATCACGGCGCTGCAGCGGGAGCAGTAGCTGCCGCCGGTGTAGCCTACGGTGGTGCAGGTGGCGGCTACGTTGGCGTAGCTGACCGCGCTGTGGCCCAGAGCGCTGATCGCGCGGGTCTCGGTCTCACCGCAGCCTTCGCGCTGGCAGGTGTGGGTGCGGACACCCGCGCCATCGCAGGTGGCGGCAGTAGAGACTACGCCGTTGTCCCAGTCATGGCCCAGCGCGGCAACGACCTCCTGCGCCACGGCAGCATCGTCGCAGCGGGAGCAGTGGCTACCCTCGGTCAGGCCGGTCCCAGTGCAGGTGGCGGGGACAGCCTCGTCTGTCACGATGTCGTGACCCAGGGCGGGGACGGTCTCCTGCTCCTCGATGATAGCATCACAGACAGAACACTTGCTGCCTTCGGTCAGGCCGGTCTCGGTGCAGGTGGGAGTCTTAGCGGCTATCGTTTCAGGGGTATGGCCAGTGGGATCGATGACTTCGTCCTTTACTGCATCACAACGACTGCAAGTATAATGCTGGTTGCCCTTATCGCTGCAAGTGGAGTCGGTCTTTCCGTCTTCGACCCAATCGTGGCCCAAGGCCGGGGTGGTCACATCTGTGATCTCCACGGAATTGGTACCACTGCCTGTGAAGTTCTTATTGCAAACTTCGCAAGTCCAGTACTCCACATTACCCGCCTCCAAGCAGGTAGGGGCCTTTGCCGCAACATCCTTGCGGGTGTGGGCGATCATGGGAAGTTCCTTCTTTTCGCTGTAACCGCAACGGGTGCAGGTCGTGGTCTCAGAACCCTTGGAGGTGCAGGTGGCCTCAACGACAGTGGTCGTGAGGTCGTGACTCAGCTTATTGATCGTCAGCGCCTCCACCGTCGTCTCGACGAGATTGGGGGCTGTCGCGGCACCGGCCTCGAAGACCTTACCACACTTGGAGCACTTGAGGTGCTTTTTCATACCATCCTCGGTGCAGGTAGGAGCCTGCTCGGGAACGGTATTCAAGTAGTGCTTGCACTCATCGGGCTTGGGGGTCTCGGTCTTCTTCGCATGGCAGAACTTGCACACATCATTCTCCCAGGCATGAGCCGCGGCCTCGTCGATTGTTGTCCAACATCCGTTACAGAAGACGGCGTGGGTATCACCGTCCTGGTTGTCGGTCCAGCTCAACTTGGTGTCGGGGTGCTTGCACTCGGGCTCTACAGGAGGAGTAGTGGGCTTCGCCGCGCCGCAGACTTTGCAAACGTCATTCACAAAGGTGTGCTTGGCGACCTTCATAGGTTCGCCACAGTGGAGGCAGTGCTCGCCGTGGGTCTCCCCGTCGATGCTCTCTACCTCGTAATTGCGCTCATGCACACCAGGACGATTGAAGGTATGAGTATGACCGCAAAGCGTGCAGGTGCGGGTCTTGATGTAACCTTTCTCACAGCTGCCGGTCTCGGCACTCCAGTCGCCGTAAGTGTGCTCCTCTGTAGCAGTAAAGCCGCACTCGGAGCAGGTGGCTGTGTGGGTTGCACCATTGTCTTTGACGCTCATCTTATGGTCTGCTTTCTCGAATCCCTCGAGCATGGTTTTGCAGTTGGCACAATACCAAGTGTGCGTTATGCCATCACCGTTGGGCGTTGCAACCATTCCATACTGAAGATGGTTGCAGGGCTTCTCTGCCTCGCAGAAAGCACACTTGTCGCCAACCCAGACATGCTGTTGCGCTTCCTCCTCATAGCCGCAGTCCTCGGTAGCGCAGACAACCTTGTGGGTCATCCCATTCTTGTCATCAACATAGTTGAGGCGGGAGTGGTTGCACTCAACGGGCTGGACATTGGGGTTCTTAGCGCCGCAAATACACTCGGTCATCAGATTTTCGCTGTACAGGTGCTCGGCCTTATCGACCTCAACACTACACAGACCAGAGCCATTGGGATTGATGCAGGTCTTCCAATGGTGGGTGTTATTGAACTGCCACGTCTCCTGGTTGCTCTGGTGCTCGAGGGGCTCAATAGGCGTAAGCCCTTCAAGCGTTGTGTGGCAGTAGCTACAAATCTTTCCTGCCTGATGACCTGCCTCGGTGCAAGTTGCATTCTTGGCCTCAACATCAATTGGCTTGTGAAGTTCAGGATAGGAAGTACATGCACGTTCATCACCAGAGAAACCGTTTTTGCCCTCTTCGTTAAAGGCGAAACGATTAATGCGGCCACAACATGTGCAGTACCTGAACAGTGTTCCCCAAATCTGGCCAGTGCGATGGTCAAGGTTCTTTGTGGCATTTAGACACTTCGGACAATCCTTATCATTAGTATGACCATCCGCCGCCAGCGCCATCCCCGGCAGCATACTCACACACATAACGAACGCAACGAACAGGGAGAGGACGCGTTTGCCAAGGTTCTTGTAATGTTTCATAGATTCAATTCCTTTCTTTGCCTGATTTACGGATGCAAAGTATCCGGCGGCCGGGCTGGCATAGCGCGTCAACGCCGTAGCCCCCATAGCTTTGCGTCCCGTCATTTCTGGCGGTTTGCTAATTATAAAGTTGTAATTAGCAACCGGCTGCCATAGCGCCGCCGGAGCGGCGCCTTAGGTCCATAGTTTTGCGTCCCGGGGTTTCCCCCGGTTTGCCTTTATAATCAGCAACCAGGCTGCCATGGCGGCGGCACAGGGAGCCCGCCGCTTTAGGCCCTATGGCTTTGCGTCCCGGGGTTTCCCCCGGTTTGCCAAACGGATGATGCGCGGGATACGCGTGTCTCCCTGTTTCGGGTCCATGGGACCCGGTCTCCTCATAGACATTCCCCCTTTTCCCCTGACCTGTGGTATCAAAAGCGGACCGGCGGCTCCCCAGGCCCCCGTCCCGCGCCCACAGCAAAGCTTCTGTCCCCACATGGGGACAGAGCGGGGGGGTACCCCCCGCTCTCGCTGTCTGTTACCATGATTATACAATGTCTGGCATCCCATGTCAATAAACATAGGATAATTCTCAGCAATATTTCAGCATTGGTGAAAAAGGGGGAGGGGGCGCGGCGCGTCCCCTCCCCTGGCGGTGTCACTTGGTGATCTGGAAGGACCGGGTGATGGGCGCGGCCTGGTAGCTGCCGCCCAGGGTGACCACGGTCATGGTGTAGCGGCCCGGCTCGGTGGGGGCCTTGGTGGTGCTGGAGTAGGGCTTCCACTTGCTGGTGAAGCCGGAGTAGAGGTAGTGGACGCTGCTCTGGCTGATGGTCACATCGCCGTCAAAGGAGAGTGTGGCGCCGAAGTCGAACTCCTTGGCGTCCGCCGCGCTGATCTGCTTGCCCAGGTCCTGGTTCCAGGTCAGCTTCACGCCTTTGAGGTTCATCCGCACCAGCAGCGCGCCTACGCCCACGCCGGTGTTATAGTTCCTGTTGTCGGTGATGACGGTGACGGTGTACAGCCCCGCCTGGTTTTTCGGCACGCCGAAGCCCACGCGCACGCCGTCGGTGATGGAGGGCAGGGCGTTGACCACCTTGATGATCTGTCCGAAAGCGCCGGTGTCCACGCCCACCTTCTCCAGCAGGTCGATGAGCTCGGTGTTGGTGAACATCTTGCGCAGCGCGCCCAGGGTCACGCCCTCGTTGAGCATCGCGGTAAAGCTCTTGCCGGCGATCCGCTCCACCACGGGGTCGAGGATCTTCAGGAGCTTGCTGCCCGTGTACTTGGCGGGCAGGTCGAGGTAGAGGCCCAGGTTGACATTGCTGGTGGCCCCGGCGTAGATGGTGTAGAACTCGAACTTGCCGTCGGGGTCGGTGGTGATAAAGTTTGCGGGCAGGGGCTGTCCGGCGCGGATGTTGGTGGAGTTGACCTTGACCTTGACGTTGGCTTTCTTGACGGTGACGGAGCCCTCAGCGGCTTCGGAGGGCTTATACTCCGCGCTGCCCTTGAAGGTGATCTGCACCTTGTGCTCGCCCGCGCCCATGGGGGCGTAGGGCACGCCGACGGCGTTCTTGCCGCCGGAGATGGGCATCCAGGTCTTGGTGCTCTCGCCCAGGCTGCCGGCGATGTCGCCGATGCCGCCGCCGATGTTCTCCAGGCCGGGGATCTTGCCGATGAGGCTGCCCAGCTTGCCGGCGTCCACGCTGTCGTCCAGCACGTCCAGCTGGGCCTTGTACTTGATGTCAAAGTCGGAGAGGTCCGCGCCCTCGGGCAGGGTGGAGTTCTCCCAGTCGATGGCGTTCTCGAAGATGGCCCGCTCCATGACGGCGTAGTCCATATTATAGGTAAAGGACGCGCCCTCCCTGAGCACCACCGCGCTGGCGATACGGCTGTCCGTCACCGTCACTTCCACGGTGGCGGAGGCAGCGCGGTAGTCCACAGTCTCGGGCCAGGTGATGCGGATTCTCCAGGTACCCTCCTTGAAGTCCAGCAGGCCGGTAGCGCCCTGGTGGTCAAGGGGCTTGAAATTCACGCCTCCGACGTCCGCAGTGGTGGTGTACTCCATCTTCACGGCCTCGTAGTCCGCAGCGGGATTGGTGGAGGCCACGACGGCGTCGTAGATGGCGCGGATGGTGGCGGCGTAGTCATAGCCCTGTCCGGCGGTGAAGACCATGCCCACCTCATAGGGGGCGTCCTTCAGGGTGTACTGGATGGCCTCCCGGCCGGTGACGGTGACAGTGCCATTGACGGTGGTGGGAGCGTACTGGGTATTGCCGCCCCAGACCAGGCGGACCTGCCAGACACCCTCGGAGATGGCGGGGTACTCCAGTCCGGAGACCTTGCCGCCGCGCAGCGGAACCCAGTTCTTGCCAATGCTGCCCACGCTGCCGGTTTTCGCCGTGGCGTAGTACTCCAGCGCCGCGCCGGAGAGGTCAACGGTCCCGTTCTCGCAGGAGAACATGCCGCAGATGCTCTCCACCAGCGCGTCCAGGTTGCTCACGCTGATGCTGCCGTCCTCGTTCTTGACGTAGGTCAGCTTGGCCTCAGCGGGGGTGAAGGTGATGGGGGCCTCTGTACGGCCGGTCATCTCCACAGCGGCGGTCACAGAAGTGCCTTTGTACTCGTTGGTGCCGGCGAAGGAGAACCGGATGGTCTGGGGACCCTCGCCAAACGCCTTGGTGTTGTCAAGCGTTCCCGGCGTGTGGGAAAGGGGCTTCCAATTGGGGTCGCCCAAACCGCCAACACTAAAGTTCTTCGCGTCATACTCCACGGTCACGGGCACACCCGCAGGGTCAGTGCCCGCCACCACGGCGGCGAGGATCGCCTGCTCGGCAGCGGCGTAGTCGATGCTGCCGTTCACATCGTAGGTCATGGGAACGGAGAAGGGCCCCTGGTTCAGGACGATTTGGCCGTCAGGGATCGCAGGAACTTCCAGGGTGACCGCGGCCTCCGCGCTGGTGGCAGAGCAGGTGCCGTTCCCCGCGTAGGAGATGCGGATTTGATGGGTACCGGCGGAGATGGGGTCGGCATCCGCTTTTGTAGCACCAGCGGCAGTGTCAGGAATCTTACCCCCCTCCAGAGAAACCCAACCTGCAAAATTGAGTACTACCTTCTTTGTGGCATAGTACTCAATCGTCACATCGCCGACAGTCATCCCCGGCTCGGTTCCGGTCACGACCTGCTGGAAGATCGCTGCCCGCAGCGCGTCGAAATCCGTGTTGCCGTTTGCGTCCACAGGAATCGTGACAGTGGCGTTCTGCACACTGATGCTGGAATCCAGCGCGGATTTCTTGGTCAGGGCGGCTTCCTGGTTGCCGTCCTTAATGCGGACTTGATAAGTTCCATCGCCGTTGTCAGCCAGCGCGGGGTGCTTATACTGGGTTTTGATAATTTTACCGGTTTCAGTCGTAAACCCATCTATGGAGCCCCAGCTTTTGTTGCCCCAGGTACCAATCTTGGTTTGCCCCTCGCAGTAATACTCCCAATTGAGGTTACTGCCGTCCGCGCCGGGGCCAATCAGCGCCTCGGCCAGGATTCTCTTTACTTCGTCCAGGGAAGCACCCGCTGGGATAACCGCCGTGCCGCTGTGCAGGCTGACGCTGGGGACTGCGGCGGGCATCGCCGCGCTGGGGACCGCCTCGTCCTGAAGCCCGAAGAAGTTTGCGGCCTCCCCGGGCATCTCGGGAGCGCCGTAGGTTTCGTAGTACGCCTCCCGCTGCTCCTCCGTCAGGTTCTCTGTGCCGTCCGACCAGTACCACCCGGCGGAAGCGGCCAGGGGCTGGCTCAGCAGCGCCGCGCACAGCAGCCCGCTGAGCCCCTGCCGAATTTTTTTGTTCTTCATTTGATTTCTCCCTTTCAATGATTTGCATATATCAATGCAATCTTAACTATAGTAATTTTTTCCAGTATTGTCAATATCACAGGATAATTTTTCAAAATTTCTCTACGCTCCACCCCAGCGCCTCCGCCAAGGCGCAGGCGGTCTCCGCCCGGGAGGCATAGCCCCTCCAGTCCGCGTCCCCGGACAGGACCCCCGCCTCCCGGCACCAGTCCAGGGCAGGGGCGGACCAGCTCTCCGCCTCCACCGCCTCCGCCCGCCCGGTGCGGCAGGCGAAGCGGTAGAGCAGTACCGCCAGCTGTTCCCGGGTCACGTTGGCGGGGGCGTTGAAGAAGCCGGGGGCGTATCCCCCCGCGATGCCCTCGCTCCAGGCCCAGAGGAGGGCGTCCCGGTACCAGGCTCCGCTGGGCACGTCCTGGAAGGGCAGGTCCCCCCGGGCCGCGGGGCTCCCCGCCGCCCGGTAGAGCGCGGTGATGACCTGGGCCCGGGTGGCGCTCTCCTGGGGCCGGAAGCGCAGGGCCTCACTGCCCCGCATGAGCCCGGTCTCCCAGACGAAGTCCACCGCCTCGTGGTAGGGGGCGGCGAGATCCACGTCCTCCAGCAGGGCCATGGCGCACCGCTCCGCCTCCCCGGAGGCCGTCTCCACCGCGTATCCTGTGGTGTTGGAGGCGTAGTCCGCCGCCGTGACATAGACCGTCTCCGGCAGGTCCGCCCCCGCCAGGGACAGGGTGAACGCCTCCCCCGCCGTCTCCGGGGCGAAGGTCCCCTCCGCCAGGACCCGGCCAGCGCCGTCCTTCACGGAAGCCCAGGCCAGAAAACCGCCGTCCTGAACCCGGACAGACCGCTTCCCGCCCTCCTCCAGGAAAGACACGGCGGGGGCGCTGTTGTCGATGGCCACAGGGAAGCTCCAGGCCCGGCAGCCGTCCCACTCCTCCTCCAGAAGCCACTTGTATGTGTCCAGGATCGCCTGGTGGGGGGCCGCCTCCGCGTAGGCGGCGCAGATATCCTCATCCCAGTCCAGCCACGCGTAGAAGTCCACCCGGGCCCGTGTCCCGTCGGGCAGGGGGCCGGAGACGCTCCCGCCGTCCCAGGTGAACCGGGCGCTGGGGGCCAGGTCCCCGGTGAGGCTGTCCCCGTTGGACTTGGAGAGCCAGGAGCGGTCCTGGACCAGGTAGATCTCCCCGGTGTCCGCGTCGCTGACCACCATGACCAGACCTGCGGCATTGCGCAGGGTGTAGACCTCCATATAGAGCCTGTCCCCCGCTGTGCAGAGGGCGTCAGTGTCCCCGTTGGGGAGGGTGCTGCGGCTGTCGCTGTGGGGGAATGCCCCGGCAGGGTTCTCCCCCAGGAACAGGGCGTCCTCCGGGATGCCGCTGTAGGGGCTGATATAGGCGGTATTGATGCCCAGCTCCGGGTTCAGGGCCGTGAGCTCGTCGTACTCGCCCTCGCCGTTCCAGGCGGCGCGGGCGTTGAGGGCGTCCCGGAAGTCGGCCGGCTCCAGAATCGGGGCCGCGCCCCAGTCCCCGCAGAAGCCCAGGAAAGCGGCGTGGACCGCCTGGTCCGCCCCGGTGCGGGCGGTGACGAAGCCCTCCACGAAAAAGCCGTTGGGGAAAATATCCGACAGCTCCTCCCGGAGGTCCCGGTCCACTTCCAGGGTGAGTTCCGCCTCCGCCCCGCCCCCGGCGGGGACGGTGAGGGCCTCATCCCCGGAGACGGACACGGCCTCCGTGATATCCAGGGGGGCCAGACGGCTGTAGCGGACGCCGTCCTTCTGCCCCGCCCGCCCGGTGAGGACGGCGGTCTCCAGGGAGACGGTCAGGTCCTCCTCCGTGAGGTTTTCCAGGGCCAGGGTCAGCACAAACCGGCCCTTTTCACTGTCCCCCAGCTCCAGGCGGGGCTGGGAGACTGCCAGGGGGCTCTCCAGCGCGGCGCGGAGGTCCATCAGGCCGCACCCCTGCTGGCGGGGAGAGTAGGGCACGCCCTCCGCGGTGGACAGCACCTGGGCGGTACACTCCAGCAGGCTTTCGGCCAGGTCCGCAGCCTGCACTTTATCGGTGACGCCCCGCTCCCGCAGAGCCTGTAACAGCACCGCCGCCGCTCCTGCGGCGTAAGCGCTGGACATGGAGGTGCCGTCCTCCCGGATGTAGAAATCGTCGGCCTCTGTCCCGGCGGAGAGGATGCCGCTCCCCGGGGCCGTGAGGGCGGGCACCAGCCGCAGGTCGCTGGTGGCCCCCCAGGAGGAGTAGAAGGCGGGGGAGACGCTCCCGCCGTCCTCCGCCCAGCCCGCCGCCGCCACGGGGAGCGTCCCCAGGTAGGTGCCGGGGGCGCAGAGCTGTCCGTAGTCGGTGTAGGCGGTGGTGGGCAGGGGTACGCCCCAGGTCTTGCGCATGGGGGCGCAGCCGTCGTTCCCGGCGGCGCAGAAGAGGAGCACTCCAGCGTCCCGGAGCTTCTGGAACGCCTCGCAGTAGAGCCCGCCCAGGGTGCTGTCCCAGGTGAAGCCGCCGGACATGCCCAAAGAGAGGTTCACCACGTCCGCCCCCAGGGCCAGGGCGTCCTCCAGGGCCCGGAGGACCGCGCTGTCGTCGGCCCCGGCCGCGGCGTTGTCGGGAAAGACCTTCATGCTGAGGATCTGAGCGCCCGGGGCCGCGCCGGAGAAGGTCACCGACTGTCCGGCGGCAAGGGCGGTCACATGGGTGCCGTGGAGGTCGCCGGTGGTCACATCGTCGTCCCTGCCGCAGTAGTCGTAGGCAAAGGGGATGCGGCTGGAGAGGTAGACGCCCTCCGTGCCGCCGTCCGCGATCCAGCTTTCGATGTCCTCCTCCGTGAGGACGGGGTCCTCCGGCCCCTCCCCGGCGAAGGCCTCGTGGGTGGTGCGCAGGCCGCTGTCCAGCACGGCGATGACGATGCCGCTGCCGTCATACCCCGCCTCCCGCAGGTCCTGGAGCCCCGGGAGCTCCGGGCCGGGGATCTTCTCCTCTCCGTCCTCCGCCGCCAGGGCGAAGGGGGACAGGTTCAAGCTCAACGCCGCCGCTAAGAGCAGGGAGAGCAGTTTTTTCCAACCGATCATAAATGGATACCTCCCATAGGTTTCGTCAGGCCATTCTACCACAGTTTCCGCTTTCGCGCAACGCCCTGCCCCGGGGCTCTTGCTTTCCTTTTGTGCTGCCGCACGCAGGCATTGGCAATTTCACTGGTTTAAGATTGAAACGCAGGGTTCTCCGGGTTGTATAAACCGCATAAAACCTGCGGACCCAAATTGTCCAAAAGCTGAAAACTCTTCTAAAGCCTCTTGACAATCCCGCTCAAGAGCGTGATAATAATAACACCGTCCGGCCGGATGGAGGTCCGGCGGTACAATAAAATGGAAAGATTGAGGTGCACTATGTCCAATAAGGTTGAGGAGATCCTCGCGCTGTGCAAGGAGAAGGACGTCCGCATGATCGACTTTAAGACCGTCGATCTTCAGGGACGCTGGCATCACATCACCATCCCCGCCGAGCGCTTCTGCGAGGATACGCTCAAGTACGGCATCGGCTTTGACGGCTCCAACTTCGGCTACGCCTCGGTGGAGAAGAGCGACATGGTCTTCGTCCCCGACCCCGACACCGCCCAGCTGGACCCCTTCACAGAGATCCCCACCCTCTCCATGACCGGCGACGTGATGGTCATCGACGAGCCGGAGAACCGCCGCTTCGGCCAGTACGCCCGCTCTGTCACCAAGCGGGCCGAGGAGTACATGCGGGAGACGGGCATCGCCGACAAGATGGTCGTCGGCCCGGAGTTCGAGTTCTATCTCTTCGACAGCGTCAGCTTTGAGAACAAGCCCAACAAGGCCTCCTTCGAGGTGGACGCCGCCGAGGCGGAGTGGAACACCGGCGAGAAGACCTACGGCGCCGCCGAGGGCTATCAGATCGCCCACCACGACGGCTACCACGCCGCCCTGCCCCAGGACACCACCTATGATCTGCGCAACGACATCTGCCTGAAGATGGCCGATTGGGGCGTGGCCGTGAAGTACCACCACCACGAGGTGGGCGGCCCCGGCCAGCTGGAGGTGGAGGTGGAGCCCGAGAGCCTCACCGAGATGGCCGACAAGACCATGGTCACCAAATACATCATCAAGAACGTCTCCGCCCAGGCCGGAAAGACCGCTACCTTCATGCCCAAGCCCATCCACGGCGAGGCCGGGAGCGGAATGCACGTCCACATCTGGCTCTGGAAGGACGGCAAGCCCCTGTTCTATGACGAGAAGGGCTACTCCAGCCTCTCTGACACGGCCATCTACTTCATCGGCGGCCTCCTCAAGCACGCCGCCTCCATCTGCGCGATTACGAACCCCTCCACCAACTCCTTCAAGCGCCTGGTGCCCGGGTTCGAGGCCCCTGTGACCATCGGCTACGCCACCGCCAACCGCTCCTCCATCATCCGCATCCCCGCCTACGCCAAGACCCCGGCTCAGAAGCGCTTTGAGCTGCGCAACCCCGACGCCACCTGCAATCCCTACTACGCCTATGCCGCCATCCTCATGGCCGGTCTGGACGGCATTCAGAACAAGATCGATCCCCACGCCAACGGCTGGGGCCCCTATGACTTCAACCTCTTCAACCTCTCCGAGGAGGACAAAAAGCGCATCACCGGCCTGCCCAAGAGCCTGGGCGAGGCTCTGGACGCCCTGGAGGCGGACCACGATTACCTCACCGCCGGCGGCGTGTTCCCCGAGGAGCTCATCCGCAACTGGATCAAGCTCAAGAGGGCCGAGGTGGAGGAGATTTCCCGCATCCCCACCCCCGCCGAGTTCCAGCGGTACTATACGCTGTAAAAGAGCCTGTTCTTCCGAAAAGAGGGGGACGCACCACGTGCGTCCCCCTCTTGTGTTATAAATTTTCAAAAAATTCGGAAAATTCCGCACCGTAGAGCTCCTTCAGCGCCAAAAACACGCTGATCCGGATGCTGTAGAGGCCCCGCTCCATCTGGGAGAGAATTTCCCGGCTGACGGGGAGGCCCTGCAATTGCAGTTTTGCCGCCGCCTGCTCCTGGGAGAGCCCCGCCCGGTTCCGCAGCCGGCGCAGATTGCCGCCTATGGAGATGTCCTGCTTGAATGCTCCGGGCACAGGGCTCCGCTCCCTGGCCGGATCACTCATCCAACTTGAGCACCGCCACCGCAGCGTTAAGAAAATGTGCCTGCGGCACATTTTTAGCGCAGGCCGCAGCGGCTGTGCCGCGAGGAAAGGCACCAGGCGGATGATCTATTCATCCAACTTGAGCACCGCCATAAACGCCTCCGTGGGCAACTGCACCGTCCCCAGGGTGCGCATCTTCTTTTTGCCCTCCTTCTGCTTCTCCAGGAGCTTCTTCTTCCGGGTGATGTCGCCGCCGTAGCACTTGGCGAGCACGTCCTTGCGCATGGCCTTGACAGTTTCCCGGGCGATGATCCGTCCGCCGATGGCGGCCTGGATGGGCACCTCGAAGAGCTGGCGGGGGATGTTCTCCTTCAGCTTCTCGCAGAGCCTCCTTGCCCGGGGGTAGGCCTTGTCCCGGTGGGCGATGAAGCTGAGGGCGTCCACCTGGTCGCCGTTGAGGAGCAGGTCCACCTTCACCAGGTCGCTGGTCCGGTAGCCGCTCAGCTCGTAGTCCAGGGAGGCGTAGCCCTTGGTATGGGCCTTGAGGGTGTCGAAGAAGTCGTAGATGATCTCGTTAAGGGGCATCTGGTAGTGGAGCTCCACCAGGTTGGTGTCCAGATACTGCATATCTTTGAACTCCCCCCGGCGGTCCTGGCACAGGGGCATGATGTTGCCCACGTACTCGTTGGGGGTGAGGATGGAGACCTTGACAAAGGGCTCCTGGGCCTCGGCGATGACGCTGGGGTCGGGGTAGTTGTGGGGGTTGTCCACGTTCACCTGACTGCCGTCGGTCTTGGTGACCTTGTAGATGACGGAGGGCAGGGTGGTGATGAGGTCCAGGTCGAACTCCCGCTCCAGGCGCTCCTGGATGACCTCCGTATGGAGCATCCCCAAAAAGCCGCACCGGAACCCGAAGCCCAGCGCCACAGAGCTCTCCGGCTCGAAGGTGAGGGAGGCGTCGTTGAGCTGTAATTTTTCCAGCGCGTCCCGGAGGTCGGGGTACTTGCTGCCGTCCTCGGTGTACACGCCGCAGTAGACCATAGGCTGGGCCTTCCGGTAGCCCGGAAGGGGCTCCGCCGCCGGCTCCTCCAGGCCGGTGATGGTGTCGCCCACCTCGGTATCCCGGACGTTCTTGATGGAGGCGGTGAGGTAGCCCACCTGTCCCGCCTGGAGCTGTGTGCAGGGCTCGTAGCCCAGGGGCCGGAGCAGGCCGCACTCCAACACCTGGTACTGGGCCCCGGAGGCCATCATGCGGATGGCACTGCCCTTCTTCAGGGTGCCGTCCATGACGCGGAAGTAGACGATCACGCCCTTGTAGGCGTCGTAGTAGCTGTCGAAGATGAGGGCCCGCAGGGGGGCGTCCGGGTCCCCGGCGGGGGCGGGGATGTTCTGCACCACGTCCTCCAGCACGGCGGGGATGTTCAGCCCCACCTTGGCGGAAATCTCCGGCGCGTCCAGGGCGGGGATGCCGATGATGTCCTCGATCTCGTGCTTGACTTTCTCCGGGTCCGCCGCCGGGAGGTCGATCTTGTTCACCACCGGGCGGATTTCCAGGTCGTTGTCCATAGCGAGGTAGGTGTTGGCCAGAGTCTGGGCCTCGATGCCCTGGCTGGCGTCCACCACCAGAACGGCCCCCTCGCAGGCCGCGAGGGACCGGCTCACCTCATAGTTGAAGTCTACATGGCCCGGCGTGTCGATGAGGTTCAGGGTATACGTCTCCCCGTCCTCCGCCGTGTAGTCCAGCGTCACCGCCCGGGCCTTGATGGTGATCCCCCGCTCCCTCTCCAGGTCCATATTGTCCAGAAGCTGGTTCTCCATGTCCCGCTCCGCCACCGCACCGCAGAGCTCCAGAATCCGGTCCGCTAACGTCGACTTCCCGTGGTCGATATGGGCGATGATCGAAAAATTCCTGATTTTTTTCTGGTCCATCGTGTTTGTTCCTTTCTTTCCGCAGGGTAGATTCTTCTGCCCTGGCAGCCCCGGGGGCTCCGCGCCCCCGGACCCTCGGTGACTTTTTCCCCGTGGAAAAAGTCACCAAAAACACGCTTAAGAAACTACGTTTCTTAAGAATCTTCCTTCATTACGGGGATTTTTGATTTGCGCTACGACCTGGTAGTCTCCATTTTCCCAATGACTTCCCTGGGCCGATGCCGCCCAAATCGCTGGAACCACCCCCTGGCCCTACGGTGCCTATCGTTGGGTTCGCCTCCGATCGGCACGATTCTTTTGAGAAACTACCGGGCCACCGGCACGGTGCGGGCGGGACTGCCCTGCGGTACGGCGCTCCCCTTTCGCAGGGACGGATATCATCCGCCCGCTCTATCGCCCATCACACCCCTGTGCTGTGGGCCCCTCACCCCTGCTGAGCATCAGAAATCCCAAGCCCCCGCACTCTCTCATCCGTATTATGAAAAACCTGCGCCACTGCCTGGGCCAATCCCTGATAGCTCTCCGCTAAGGACTGGTCATCCACCGCCGGATACTCCCCCTGGTAAGCCTCCAGCGCATTGGCATAGCGAATCCGCGCCAAAGTCATATCCGCCGCCAAAACATCCATATCAAAGAGTCTGCTGTCTGTGGAAAAATATCCCTCATTGCCCCCCGCAGACCGGTAGAGCTGACGGAAAAGCTGATACAACGCACTGCTCAGGTAGGCCCCCGCCTGCCCTACAGCCTCTCCACTCCCCACCTGCCCCAGCAGATCAAAGAGAACACTCGCCGTATTTACCACCAGCTTCTTCTGAAGCTTCGCCTGGATGCTCCCCTTCAGAGACTCCTTCCCCTCACTCGCATCCACCAGCTCCTCCGCCTCGATCATCGCCCCGTCCCTGCTGTGGCTCCGCCCCAGCAGATAGTCCGCCGACACATGGTAGTAATCACACGCCCGGGCCACAAATCCCAGCCCCGGCTCCCGGATCCCATTCTCATAGTGGCTCAAAAGCGCCTGGCTGATCCCCAGGTCCGCCGCCGCCTTCCTCTGACTGATCCCCTTCTCCTGCCGCAAAAGCCCCAGGACCCGGGAAAAATCCGCGTTCATCTCTCTTTTTTCTGCCATCGTTTCTCTCTCCTCCACGCTGTCAAAAAGCACAATACAGGATGTATAGTATACCAAATCGCAATACTTCTTGTAAAGAGCTTTTTGCCATTTTTTACGTTTTGTCAATTCTTTCCGCTCCCTGCACCCCCCGCGAATCCCGTCATTGCGCAGGATGTACAAAAAGTTGCGTTAAAGTTTTGTCAATTTGTCCATTGCGCCGTAGGGACAGATGTGTTATGATAACAGTGTCAAAAGGGAGTAGTTCCCCCGGCAGCGGGGGCGCGCACCGTCAGGACGGCCCCCTCGGGCCCGGAAAGCGCGGAGGTCTCCAGCTGGGACTTTGACGAGACTTTTGCCGGAAGGCAGGGGTCTCGTTTTTTCGTACCCGGGTGCGGAAAACACTCCCCCAGACAAGACGCAGACAGAAACATGGGATATCGTCAAGGAGGAGAAACATGGGATTCTTAATGAAATATCTACCGGCCATCATCATCGCGGTCCTGGTCCTGCTGGTCACCGTCCTGGGCTACCTGAAAGCGCCCCCGGACACCGCCTACATCATCTCCGGCCTGGGCCGTAAGCGCATCCTCATCGGCCGGGCAGGCTGGCGCGTGCCCTTCTTCGAGCGGGTCGATAAGCTCTCCCTGCGCATCATGCAGGTGGACGTCAAGACCAGCGAGGCCGTCCCCACCAACGAGTTCATCAACGTCACCGTCGACGGCGTGGCCAACGTCAAGATCAGCTCCGACCCCGAACTCCTCAAGCTCGCCGCCGAGGCCCTCCTGGGCAAGCGCCCCGAGGAGCTCGTCGGCCTCGTCACCCAGGTCCTGGAGGGCAATATGCGGGAGATCGTGGGCTCCGTGGGCCTCAAGGAGATGGTCCAGGACCGCCAGGGCGTGGCCCGCAAGATTACCGAGAACGTGGTCCCCGACATGCGCAAGCTGGGGCTCGAAGTCGTCAACTTCAACATCCAGAACTTCAAGGACGCCGCCGGGACCATCGAGAATATGGGTATCGACAACGTCGAGCAGATCCGCAAGAACGCCCAGATCGCCAAGGCCAACGCCCAGCGGGACATCGCCATCGCCACCTCCCAGGCCCAGCAGGAGGCCAACGCCATCAAGGTCCAGTCCGAGAAGATGATCGCCGAGCAGGACGCCGCCCTCGCCATCCAGCAGGCCGAGATGAAGGTCAAGGCCGACACCAAGAAGGCCGAGGCCGACGCCGCCTACTCCATCCAGCAGGAGACCCAGCGCAAGACCATCGAGGTCACCCGCGTCAGCGCCGACATCGCCCGCAAGGAGAAGGAGGCCGAGCTCGCCGAGCGGGAGATCGCCATCAAGGAGCGGCAGCTGGACGCCGAGGTCCGCAAGCAGGCTGACGCCATGAAGTACAAGGCCGAGAAGGAGGCCGAAGCCGAGCTGGTCCGCCGCCAGCGGGACGCCGACGCCAAGGCCTACGAGGCCGTTAAGGAGGCCGAGGCCCGCAAGGCTGAGGCGGAGGCCCTCCGCTTCTCCATGGAGCAGGAGGCCGAGGGTATCCGCGCCAAGGGCCTGGCGGAGGCCGAGGCCATCGAGAAAAAGGCGGAGGCCCAGAAGAAGATGGGCGAGGCCTCCGTCCTGGAGATGTACCTGGAGGCCCTGCCCGAGGTGGTCAAGAACGCCGCCGCCCCCCTCGCCCAGACCGACAAGATCGTCATGTACGGCGACGGCAACTCCACCAGGCTGGTCAAGGATGTCATGAGCTCCACCAGCCAGATCATGGACGGCGTGAAAGAGTCCACCGGCCTGGACCTCTCCGCCCTGTTGGCGGGCGTCGTGGGCGGCAAAGTGGCCGCATCCCAGCCCGTCACCATTGAGGTCAAGCCCGCTGAGCAGGACGAGGCCAAAGCCGCCTCCGCCCAGGACAGCGCCCCCGGCACGGAGGTGTAACATCCCCCCGCGCAAACCAAGAGCCCCGGACCGAGCTGGTCCGGGGCTTTCCCTATGTCAGATGGGACAAAAGCGCCGCTATGGCCTCGGGCGGGCCCTCCAGGATGGCCCGGGCCATGCCGCTCTCGTAGTGGTAGGACCAGCGGAGGCCCAGGGCGTTTGCCCGCTCCGTCAGGGCGGCGCACAGGCGGTTTTCCTCCTCTCCGCCGGATACGGGCCAGTCCCAGATGAGGCAGGCGGCGGGGGACTTCCGCCTGGAGGTGCCCAGAAAGTCGGCGACCGCGCCGTTCCGCTTGGCCCGGACGGTCCGGCGGACCTGCTTCTGGGCCAGGAAGACGGAGAAATCCTCCTGTGTAAAGCGCCAGACGCCGTCCGCCTTCTCGCCGCGCAGAATGCCCTTTGCCAAGTATCCCCGGATGGTCCGGACGCTGAGGCCGCTCATGGCGGCGATATCCTCGATCCTGTAGAAATCGTTCACTGCGCCCTCCAGTACCTCTGAACCCGACGCCCCCCGCTTCGCAGGAGCGCCGCCTCGCCCAGTTCGATGGTCTGCCCGCTCTCCCTGTCGCGAAGCAGCCAGAAGTGACTGCCGTAGAGCAGACGCCCGGTCTGAAACATGTTCATTGGGTCATAACCCAAAACCTGAAAATCGCCGGACACAGGCTGGGAGGCAGTCCGGAAGAACCGGGACAGCGTCTCCCGCCGTTCCACCGTCCTGGAGGCGATCAGCGCCCCTATGGTTTCGTCTGCCGGGACGGGCGGCACTTCCCCGCAGGGCAGCTGCGGACAAATGATGTCATAGACGGGCCGGGTGTCCGTAAGCTGGTGCGCAAAGGGGATCCCCGCCGCCTCCGCCGCCAGCAGCAGCACTGCGCCGGTGTAATAGGACACCCGCCGCACGTCCAGGAGCAGCGGCCCGGGCTCCTCCAGGAGGCGGAGCGCAGTTTCCAGCCGACGGCGATACTTCTCCTCCGAGAGACACGACAGGGCCCGCAGCCCCATGTACTCCGCCATGCCCTCCACTGTCTCCGGCAGGAGCTCCTGGTCCAGGACAGGCCCCAGCGTCTCCCGCCGCGCCTCCCGCAGGGCGCGGAAGTCCCCGAGGAGCGCTCTCCGCTCCCCCCGCTCCTCCGCCCGGAGGGCCCGGCAGAGCAGGCGGTCCTCCGCCAGCTTTCTGGAGAAATTGACCACATCCAGGGGATACTCCAGCGCCGCGAAGTCGTCCGGGAACCGGGCCTCGCCCTGTTCCATCTGGAAGGCGTGGAACATCTCGTGGACCAGGTCCGCGGTCAGGAGGTCCGGGCCGGCCGGCCCGCTGCCCGCGTCCCAGACGGCGGTCAGCTCCCCCGCATACCGGGCCGCCGTGTTGCCCCGGAGGCTCCCATCCCTGGGCAGGACCTCCCCGCCCAGGCACATCTCGTCCCCCTGATAGAGGGCAAAGGGAAACCGGTGGAACCCGGGCCACAGGCGGTCGAAGTCCAGGCGGTCCAGTCGCTGCGCCGCTTCCAGGTGCAGTTTTTGAAGGTCTGTCATCTTGCTCCCTCCTTTTTTCTCAGTTTACAGGAAGTACAGGCACCGGTCAACATGCAGTTTTCGTGCTTTTGCACAGAAGGCCCCGAACGATTTCTGCAAAAAAATTTTATCGTCACTTTATTTGTTCATAATTTCCCGCTATACTGGGAGAAAAACAAGAGAAAAAGAGGTCCTCTCCATGCGGAACATCTTCTATCGAATTTCCAGCGCCATGGCCCGCTTCATGTATGGCCGCAACGGCGCGGACCAGTTGGGCAGTGCCATGCTGGTGCTCTATGTGGTCCTTTTTGTTCTTCAAGTCCTCTTCTCCCGGGTGCGGGGGGTCTACAACGTCCTGAGCGCGCTTTCGCTCTTGACGGCGGTCCTGATGCTTTACCGCATGTTCTCAAAAAATCTTCCCAAACGGCGGGAGGAAAATGCGAGATTTCTCAACTGGTGGCTTCCAAAAAAGAACCGCCTTGCCGCAAGCCGTCAGCGGCGGCTGGACAAAGAGCATAAATATTTTACCTGCAAGAATTGCAAGGCCATTTGCCGCGTCCCTGCGGGGAAGGGGAAAATCGAGATCACCTGTCCCCGATGCGGGCAGAAAATTTCGGGAAAAAGCTGAACCTGGAGCCCCGGGACCTCCCCGCCCCCCTGCGCAGGCTTCGCCTGTTTGGGCTTGGCGGACCTTCGGTCAGCTGCCGCCGGACTCGGGGTGACTTTTTGTGCGGACAAAAAGTCACCAAAAAACCGCTCAAGAAACTACGTTTCTTGAGAATCTTCCTTCATTACGGGAGTTTTTGGTTGCGCTACGACCTGTTTGACTCTTTTTCCCAGTGTCTGCTATGGGCCGATGCCGGGCGAATCGCTGGAATCACCCCCCTAGCCCTTCGGCCTTCTTCGTTGGGTTCGCCTCCTAAAGCACGATTCTTCGGAGAGACTACCGGGCCACCGGCACGGTGCGGGCGGCACTGCCCTCCAATTCGCACCCCCTATCCCACTACCTCCGTCTCGTTCCAACTACCGCTCGAATCGTCAAAACTCCCATAATGATCGCTCCTGCCACCTTGCCGTCATAGCGCCCCAGATCGACCGTAGACTCCAGCACAGCAATCAGCACGAGCCCCACAGCCATAAAACAAATGAAAAACCCCTTATCCGATCTCATATTCACCTCAACGAGAAAAGGCCCCCACGGTTCCATACCGCGGGGGCCTCTCATCATTTCATCAAGTAATGCCGGACCAGGATCTGCAGCAGCTCATCCCGGTCCACCTTCCGAATCAGGGTGCGGGCCTGCTTATGGTTGGTGATATAAGTCGGGTCCTCGGAGAGGATATAGCCCACGATCTGGTTGATCGGATTGTACCCCTTCTCCTCCAGCGCCTGATACACCAGCAGCATGATCCGGTGGATCTCCCCGTCCTGATCGCCAACAAAGTCGAATTTACGGGTGAAATCTTCCAACTTCCCCACCACCCTTCTGACAATTTGCTTCTATTATACTCAGGTTTTCCCATTCTGTAAAGAGGAAAATTTGAATGTTACACAGATGTAATATTCGACAAATTTTTCCTGCTCACCCGGGCCCTACCTCAGCACAGCGCCCAGCTCCTTCTCCAGCGCCGTCAAGATCGCCTTGACCTCCTCATCCGCCTCCGCCGCGGTGATGGACCGCTCGTCCGACCGGAGCGTCAGGCTGAACGCCACGCTCTTGCTCCCCTCTGCCACACCGGGCCCCCGGTAGATATCGAAGAGCGCCGTATCCTTGAGGAGCTTTCCCCCGGCCCTGCGGATGCAGTCCGTGAGCGCCCCTACGGTGACAGCCTCCCTGCACACCACCGCGATATCCCGCGCCGCCGCGGGGAACTTGGGCAGCGGCATATACTCCGCGCCGGCCCCCTTGGCCCGGCACAGGGCCTCAAAGCTCAGCTCCCCGCAGTAGAGCGCCCCGTCCACATCGTAGTTCTGCGCCGCCAGGGGATGGACCTGCCCGAAGATGCCCAGCAGCTCGCCGCCGCTCCACACACAGGCGCACCGCCCCGGATGATAAGAGGCGTCCGAGGGCGCGCCGCTGGGCCCCGTGAACCGCACATCCTCCACCCGCAGGTCCTTGAGCAGGGCCTCAATGGCCCCCTTCATCGCATAAAAGTCCATGTCCTCGCCGTATGCGCCCAGCGTGAGGACCCGGCTCTCCTGGGCCAGCCCGTCCTCCCCGCCCGGGAGGTACACCCGCCCCACCTCGTAAAGCTTCACCGCCTTGTTGCGGTAGTTCCAGTTCCTGGACAAAATCTCCAGCATGGACGGCAGCGTGGTGGTGCGCATAATGGACGTATCCTCCCCCAGCGGGTTGAGGATGCGCAGAGACTGCCGCCGCGCATAGTCCGCAGGCCACAGGATCTTATCGTAGCAAGCGGGCGAGATGAAGGAGTACGTAATGATCTCGCTGTACCCGCAGGCCCGGCAGATCTCGCCCATCCGCCGCTCCACCTGCTGGACAGGGGTATAGCCGCCCTGGGTGGTCTCCCCCCGCTGGAGCGTGCACGGGATGGCGTCATACCCGTGGAACCGGGCCACCTCCTCCGAGAGGTCCGCCATGCCCTGTACGTCGCCGCGCCAGGAGGGCACGGTGACCGTATCCCCCTCCACGCCGAAGTCCAGGGAGCGCAGGATGTCCCGCATCTCCTCCGCGCTGACATCGGTACCCAGCCGGGCGTTGATCTTCGACCGCTCCAGGGGCAGGACCGTGGGCTGGGGGACGTAGTTGAGCACGTCGATGACGCCGTCCAGGACCTCGCCGGCCCCCAGCATCTCCACCAGCTCGCAGGCCCGGTCCACGGCGGGCAGGGTGTTGAGGGGGTCCAGCCCCTTCTCAAACTTGGCCGACGCCTCGGTGCGCATCCCCAGGGCTAGGGCGGTCTTGCGGATGCAGGTGCCGTCGAAGTTGGCGGATTCAAAGACCACATCCACCGTATCGTCCACGATCTCGCTGTTCTCGCCGCCCATGATGCCCGCAAGGCCCACAGCCCTCGTATCGTCGGCGATGACCAGCATATTGGGCGTCAGCTTCCGGACATTGCCGTCCAAAGTGGTCAGCTCCTCGCCCTCCTTCGCCCGGCGGACCACGATCTTCCCGCCCTGGACGTAGCGGTAGTCAAAGGCGTGCATGGGCTGGCCGTACTCCAGCATGACGTAGTTGGTGATATCCACGATGTTGTTGATGGGCCGCACGCCCATGGCCCGCAGGCGCTCCCGCATCCACTTGGGGGAGGGCGCGATCTTCACGTTGCGCACCATCCGCCCCGTATACCGGGCGCAGAGCTCCGGGTCCGGGGTCTCCACGTCCAGGAGCTCCGTGAGTACGCCGGGCCCGCCGCCCTTTACTACCGGCTGGTGGAGGTGCAGGGGCGTCTTGAAGGTGGCCGACGCCTCCCGGGCCAGGCCGATGACGCTCAGGCAGTCCGGCCGGTTGGGGGTGATCTCGAAGTCCACCACATGGTCGTCCAGGCCCACGGCGGTGCGGATATCCCCGCCGATGGTCAGGTCCGTCAGCTCCGGGTCGTCGGAGAGAATCCAGATGCCGTCCTCATAGGCCGCGGGGAAGTCCCGCTGTTCCAGCCCCAGCTCCGCGAAGGAGCAGAGCATCCCGTTGGAGATCTCGCCCCGGAGCTTGCCCTTCTCAATCTTCTTCCCTCCGGGGAGCAGGGACTTGTGCAGGGCCACGGGGACGATATCCCCCTCCCTGACGTTCTGGGCCCCGGTGACGATCTGGATGGGCTCCCCCTTTCCCGCGTCCACCTGACAGACCCACATGTGGTCGCTGTTCTCGTGGCGCTTCATGGTGAGGACCTTGCCCACCACCACGTTCTCGATCTCTGCGCCCAGGTCCTCCGTGACCTCCACCTTGGAACCGGAGAGGGTCATGGCCTCGGCGAACTCTCTGTCATTGGCGTCAACGGTCACAAACTCGCTGAGCCATTTTCTGCTTAATTTCATATCCGTCTTTCCCCCTTAAAACTGCTCCAGAAACCGCACATCGTTCTCAAAAATCAGCCGCATATCGTCGATCTTGAACCGGCGCATGGCCATGCGCTCCAGGCCGATGCCGAAGGCCCAGCCGGAGTAGACCTCCGGGTCGATGCCGCTCATCTCCAGCACCCGGGGGTGGACCATGCCCGCCCCCAGCAGCTCGATCCAGCCCTCCCCCTTGCAAGTGGGGCAGCCCGCGCCGCCGCACTTGTGGCATTGCACGTCCATCTCACAGCTTGGCTCGGTGAAGGGGAAGTGGTGGGGGCGGAAGCGGGTCTTGGAGCCCGCGCCGTAGAGCCGCTCCACCAGCGTATTCAGCGTGCCCTTCAGATCCGCCATGGTGACGCCCTTGTCGATGACCATGCCCTCCACCTGGTGGAACATGGGGGAGTGGGTGGCGTCCACCTCGTCCTTACGGTAGACCCGGCCCGGGGCCACGATGCGGATGGGCGGCTTCATGGCCTCCATGGCCCGCACCTGCATGGGGGAGGTCTGGGAACGGAGCATCACCCGGCTGTCGGCGTCGAAGTAGAAGGTGTCGGACCAGTCCCGGGAGGGGTGGCCCTCCCCGGCGTTGAGGCGGTCGAAGTTATACTCCGACAGCTCCACCTCCGGCCCGTCCAGGACCACGAAGCCCATGCCGGTGAAGATAGTCTTCAGCTCGTCCAGGGCGATGTTCATGGGGTGCTGGTGCCCGATCGCCGGGACCCTGCCGGGGATGGTCACGTCCAGGGTCTCGGCCTTCAGGCGGTGCTCCAGGGCCGCGGCCTCCAGCTTCTTCGAGCACGCCTCCAGGGCGTTCTCCAGGGCGGCGCGCACGTCGTTGGCCAGCTGTCCCATGACGGGCCGCTCCTCCGCGGAGAGCTTGCCCATCTGCTTGAGCACAGCGGTCAGCTCCCCCTTCTTGCCCAGGTACTTTACCCGGAGCTCATCCAGATCCGCGGCCGTGGCCGCCGCCTGGAAGGAGGCCAGGGCCTCTTCCTTGATCTTTGCCAGTTGTTCTTTCATTGTAAACTCCTTTTTCTGAGTAGTATAAGCGTATCGTTACAGCTCCCGCTCAAACCCCAGGTACCGGGTGCCCTGAAAGGTAAGCTTCCCCCGGTCCCCCTCGGCCAGGAGGCCGTACTCCTGCCCGGAGAGGTTCAGCTCCATCCGGTCGCCGCTCTCCACCTGGAAGGTGGCGTAGTAGGAGGTGGAGTGGGTGGTGTGGCCCACACCACCCGCGCCATCGTGATGGTGATGGCTCACACTGGTCCGCTTGGTGACCACAGTAGCGTCCACCGTCAGCCGGGGGGAGTGGTTGTTTTTGTTCCATTGGCGCAGGTTGGAGATCATCACAAAAATGACCATGCCGAAGACCAGCAGGAACATCAGGGGAAAAATGAGCTCAAAAAGCCCGAAAAAACCAGGAACCATAGGGGACCCTCCTTTTGGAAAAAAATAAAGACCCCTCGCCCCGCACTTGGGGACGAAAGGCCGGACCTTCCGCGGTACCACCCGCATTCGCGCCCGATTGCGGACGCGCACTCATACCCCTGTAACGGAGGGCCTCCGTCCCGCTCTCGCGGGCCGCTCCCGGGCGAACCAAGCGGCACGGAACAGGGCGGCTTTCAGCCGGTGACCGCCCCTCTCTGCTCTCCGCAAGCCCGCTATTTTCCCGTTCTTCGCATTTTCGGACCTCACTATATCACAAAACCGGGACTTTGGCAAGGGGGTTTTTCCTTTTTTGCGCAATCCATTTTTAAACGGGACGGTCCCCGCAAAAAAGCTCCAGGCGCAAGCCTGGAGCTTTTGAATCGTTATGGGGGCCTCTCCTTAGACCAGACGTGCGGTGTTCACCTTCACGCCGGGGCCCATGGTGGAGGCGGTGACGCAGCTCTTGATATACTGGCCCTTGGCGGCAGAAGGCTTGGCCTTGACGATGGCGCCCATGAGGGTGTTGAAGTTATCGTTGAGCTTCTCCGCGCCGAAGGAGACCTTGCCGATGGGGCAGTGGATGATGTTGGTCTTGTCCAGGCGGTACTCGATCTTACCGGCCTTGACCTCCTGCACGGCCTTGGCCACGTCGGGAGTGACGGTGCCGGCCTTGGGGGAGGGCATGAGGCCCTTGGGGCCCAGGAGCTTACCGAGGCGGCCCACAACGCCCATCATGTCGGGGCTTGCGACGACCACGTCGAAGTCGAACCAGTTCTCCTTCTGGATCTTCTCCACCATATCCATCTCGCCCACGTAGTCAGCGCCGGCCTCGCGGGCGGCGTCGGCCTTGTCGCCCTTGGCGAAGACCAGCACCCGGGCGGTCTTGCCGGTGCCGTGGGGCAGGACGATGGCACCGCGGACCTGCTGGTCCGCGTGGCGGGAGTCGACGCCCAGCTTCACATGGAGCTCCACGGTCTCGTCGAACTTGGCGGAAGCGGTCTTGCACACCAGCTCGAAGGCGTCCTTGGACTCATACAGCGTCCCGCGGTCGATCTGCTTGGCGCTGTCCTGATATTTCTTACCTCTAAACATCTCTCAAGCCCTCCTTTATTCACCCACGACGACGCCCATGCTGCGGGCGGTGCCGGCGATCATGCTCATAGCGGACTCCAGGCTGGCGGCGTTCAGATCGGGCATCTTCGTTTCGGCGATCTTCTGCACGTCGGCCTTGCTGATGGTGGCCACCTTGGTCTTGTTGGGCACGCCGGAGCCGGACTCGATGTTGCAGGCCTTCTTGATGAGCACGGCCGCAGGGGGAGTCTTGGTGATGAAGGTGAAGGAGCGGTCGGAGTACACGGTGATAATGACGGGGATGATCATGCCCATGTCGCCCTTGGTGCGCTCGTTGAACTCCTTGGTAAAGGCGGCGATGTTGACGCCGTGCTGGCCCAGGGCGGGGCCGACGGGGGGCGCGGGCGTTGCCTTGCCCGCAGGGATCTGCAGTTTGACGAATCCTACGACTTTCTGTGCCATATCCAGGCACCTCCTTGATAAAATGTGGTGGTGACGGGGCTCCGGGCCCCTCCCACGATGCCGCATTGCGGCGGATATCTTCTATGCCGGAGGCCCCTCAGGCCTCCTCGACCACTTCCACCTGGTCCAGCTCCATCTCCACCGGGGTCTCCCGGCCGAACATGGAGACCACCACGCTGACGCGGTTCTTCTCCGGGTCGATCTCGTCCACCAGGCCCGTGAAGGATTCCAGAGGGCCGTCGTTGATACGCACCCGGTCACCCACCTTGTAGAGCACCACGATCTCGTGCTTCTCCATGCCGAGGGCCAGCACCTCGTCCTCCGTCAGGGGGATGGGTTTGTTGCTTGCCTCGCCCACAAAGCCGGTGACACCCCGGACATTCCGCACCAGGTGCCACGTATCGTCGGTCATGACCATCTTGATGAGGACGTACCCGGGGAACACCTTCTGCTCCACCTCTTTGGCCGCGCCCTCGCTGTTGATCTCCGTGACCTTCTCCAGGGGGATCTGGAGGTCCTGGATCATGTCCTCCAGGTGGCGGTTGCTGATGAGCTTCTCAATGGTGGTCTTCACCGCGTTCTCATACCCGGAATAGGTATGGACCACATACCACTTTGCGTTTTCGGACATCTTCTCCCGTCCTCTTACGCGAAGAAGCCCAGGAGGGTTTTGATAAAGAGTCCGGCCACGCCGTCGAACACCCAGATGCAGGCGCCGATCACCAGACTGCACAGCAGTACGGTGCCCGTATTCTTCGCCACCTTCTGGGGCGTGGGCCACACGACCTTCTTCAGCTCGCTTCTCATCTCACGGAACCAGCGGCCCCGGTCCTTCTTGACGACTTTCTTTTCCTCTGCCATGCTGCTTAATTCCTTTCCTTACTTAGTCTCCGAGTGGACCGTATGCTTCCTGCAGAAGGGGCAGTACTTGTTCATCTCCAGACGATCGGGGTCGTTCTTCTTGTTCTTTACCGTGTTGTAGTTTCTCTGCTTGCACTCGTTGCAGCGCAGCGTGATCTTTACGCGCATCTTGTCGGCACCTCCCTTTTCATATATCCAGGCGTCCTCCGCCTGTGACGATTGCCTCCCTGCTCCGGAAACAGCCTGTCCCTCCCCGCGTGGAAGCGAAAACGCGCAAAAAGAAACACCTATTTCCACAGGTAAACCTTACTATATCACATCCCGGCCGGTTGGTCAACTGGTTTTTGAAATTTTTTCTCGTCAGACAGCAGCAGATAAATTTAATAGTCGACAAAAGACCATTCATGACGTATAATAAACCCAATTTCGGAAGACATGGGGAGAGCTCTGCAGCTACGGGACGCGCTGCTTCCCCCCGCCGCCCTACAGCAGCCTGCCCGCGAGGGAGCGCAGGATCGCCGTGCCGTCCTCCAGGGCGGCGGTGTCAAAGGACATATCCGGCCGGTGCAGGCCGCCCCGCATCCCCGCCCCCAGCCCGATATACACGGAGGGGATGCCCGCCAGGGCGCGGTAGAAGTGGAAGTCCTCGCTCCCTGGGGTGTGGACCGGCGGAAGGGCCCGGCCCAGCACCTCCTCAATGGAGGCCCGGGCCACCTCCACCAGCTCCCGGTCATAGACGGCGGCAGCGGTCCGCTCCTCCCGGACGCAGTCCGCCTCCGCCCCAACGGCTCCCGCCGCCCCGGCGACAGCCGCCTTCGCCCGCTCCGCCAGCTGCTCCAGCCCGCTGTCCGTCCGCCCCCGCAGGTCCAGGCAGAGGCTGACCCGGTCCGGGATGCAGTTGGCGGCGCTGCCCAGGGAGCAGAGCCTCGTCGCCTGGACGGAGCCGCCTAGGGGCACGGGGATGGAATTGACCGCTCCCACCGCCAGGGCGGCGGCGTGGACCGCGTTGACGCCCAGGCGGGGGCGGCCGCCGTGGGCGGTCCTCCCCCGCACCTGGAACTCCAGGAGGCCGCAGGCGCCGTGATACAGCGCAGGCGTGGCCTCGTGCAGCCCCGCCTCCTCCGCGGGCCGCAGATGGATGCCCACGATGGCGTCCGCGCCCTCTACCGCGCCGCCGCGGATCATCGCCTTCGCCCCCTGCAGCAGCTCCTCCGCCGGCTGGAAGAGCAGCCTCAGTTCCCCCCGGGGCTCCCAGCCCTCCGCCGTCAGCGCCGCGCCGCAGGCCAGCACCATCGCGGCATGGGCGTCGTGGCCGCAGGCGTGGAGCGGGGCGTCCTCCGCGCCGCCGCAGGCGATGGCGTCCATATCCGCCCGGAGGACGACGGTCCGTCCGGGCCGACTGCCCCGGAGCACGCCCATCACCCCGGTGGTGCCGCCGATGTGCTCTCGCACCCGGAAGCCCGCCGCCGCAAGCTCCGCGGCGATATACGCGCTGGTCCGGTACTCCTGGAAGCCGGTCTCCGGCATCCCGTGGAGCGCCTGATAGAACTCCTGCGCCTGTTTTTTCATTGCTCCGTCCTCTCCGCCCGAAAAAACCGGGCCTGTTTTCCGTCCAAACTCTACAAAGGAAAGGTGTTTGCCCTATGGAAACTCAGCTTTTGAAATACATCTACGACATCGCCTCCTACGGCTCCATCAACCAGGCGGCGCAGATCAACTATATCTCCCCCTCCCACCTGAGCAGGCAGCTGAAAAAGCTGGAGGATGAGCTGGCCATCGTCATCTTCGAGCGGAGCAGCCGCGGGATGCAGCTGACCAAACAGGGGCATGAATTCATGCGCCACGTCCAGTCCATCCTCACCAGTGTACAGTCCTTTGAGGAGCGCTACCACTACGGCTCCAAGCCCGCGGATATCTTCGCCTTCCGGATCGCCCTGCACCACAACTCCATGGCAAACCAGGCGGTAGTGGAGCTCATCAACGAGCAGACCGGCAACTGCGACTTCATGGACGTGATCGTGGATTCCTTCAACTCCGCCGAGGAGACCATCAACGCCATGCGCAGCCGCCACTACCCCCTGGGCGTCATCCAGTACAGCAGCATGAACACCACCCGCATGGCGGGCCTCCTCCGCAGCGCGCAGCTGCGGCAGGCGGTGGTGAACAGCACCTCCCCCCATGTGCTCCTGTCCCGCCACCACCCCCTGGCCTCCCGCAGGGAGCTCACGGAGGTGGACCTGGAGGGATATGTCCGCATCTATTTCATCAACGAGGACCTGAGCAACTTCATGGACTTCACCGCGCTGAACGCCAACAACTTTCAGGAGGTGCGAAAGCGGATCCTGATCGAGGAGCGGGGACAGCTTTTCCACTATCTGCGCTCCATGCGGGCATACTATATCGGCACCCACATCTGCCGCAGCTGCCTGATGTACGACGACCTTGTGGACATCCCCCTGCGGGTGGGGGACGACGCCACCATCCTCACCTCCGTCGTGTACGCCCCCGGCGCACGGAAGGACCCCCATATCCTGCGCTATATCAAGCTCCTGCGGGAGGTGGCGGAGGGGAAATAGCCCTCCCGGGGCCGCCCCGCACCCCTATGATACCCCTGATCCCCGCCCCGTGGTATTGTCAATTTGACAATGCCGGTTTCTTATCTGGAAAATACACCTTTTGCCCCCGTCGGTTATAATAGAGACAAGCCCCAGAGACGGAAAATCCATTCCTGAACCTGCGGCCCCGAGGCGCGGTCCGTGACCGCGTACAGAAGGAGGAACCGAGTATGGGCATCAAAAAGGGGTACAAGGGCTATTCCTCGTACCAATACCTCACACCTGGAAAGGACTACCAACCCTATGAGCTGGCCCCGGAGTACAATATGTTCGCGGGACACAACGAGTATCTCCCCATCTCCAAGGAGCAGGAGGAGATCGAGCGCCACATCGTGGAGACCTACCCCATGATCTCCCTCCACGAGCACCCCTTCCTCTGTCCGAAGGACATCAACCAGATGTTTGACTACGTCCGGGAGGGCCGCTCCTTCACCGCCTACCGCGCCCTGGCCGAATCCCACTGGGACTGCGTCTTTGACAACCTCATGGACGGCTTCTGCGTCATCACCTCCAAGCACGGCTGGAAGTGGGACGACGTGCTCTACGACCTGGGGATGCGCCTGACCGACATCGCCCACCAGGATTTCCTCATCAAGTGTGAGCGGGTGTCCGACATCCTCCGGGCAAAGGCCGAGGGCAAGGTCGCCTGGGTCCCCGTCATCGAGGGGGCGGCGATCATCGAGAACGAGGTGGACCGGGTGGACATCCTCCACGGCTTCGGCGTGCGGGTCATGGGCATCACCTACAGCGAATCCAACGCCCTGGGCAACGGCTTGAAGGAGGAGCGGGACGGCGGCCTGACGGCCTTCGGCCGGGAGGTGGTGGAGCGCATGAACAAGGTGGGCATGGCCATCGACTGCGCCCACTGCGGCCCCCAGACCACCCTGGACACCATCGCGGCCTCCACAAAGCCCATCTTCATCACCCATGTAGGGGCCAAGGCCCTCTGGAACAGCCGCCGCCTCCAGAGCGACGAGGTCCTCAAGGCCTGCGCGGAGAAGGGCGGCGTCGTGGGCATCGAGGCCGCGCCCCACACCACCATCACCGAGAAGACCCGCACCCACGGGCTGGACTCCTATATGGAGCACTTCGAGTACATCAAGGACCTGGTGGGCATCGACCACGTTGCCTTCGGCCCGGACACGCTCTTCGGCGACCATGTAGGACTGCACCACGTCTTCAACGCCCATATGTCCATCTCCACCGCCTTTGCCAAGCGCAAGCCCGACGGCACCATCGACGAGTTCCCGGAGGTGGCCTACGTGAAGTACCTGGAAAACGCCAACGAGGACTCCTACAACATCCTGCGCTGGCTCATCACCCACAACTACTCCGAGGAGGATATCGCCAAGGTCATGGGCGGCAACATCCTCCGCGTCCTGGAGCAGACCTGGTAGCTCCCCCGCTGTTCCTACCACCCTGCGGCTGGGCGGGGAACAGCCCCGCCCAGTCCCGCCGCTATTTGCAGGAGGGATAACAATGAAAAAGAAACTGGAATTCCCCATCATCTCTGCCGTTCTGATGGTGATCTACCTGGCCGGCGGCATCCTCGTAATGTGCCTCCCCCACGCATCGCCTGTGGCCTGGGGGATGGACTTCCCCACGTTCACCATCATGTACGGAGGCTACGCCTTTATCATCCTGGCGTGTCTCTACCACTCCAAGACCAACCGCTGAGAAGGGAGGAAGCCTATGAGCTCGACGATACAATACATTCTGATCATCTGCGTCTACTTCGCGGCGATGCTGGGCATTGGATTGTTCTTCAGCAAGAGAAATAATACGAAATCCGACTACTTCCTGGCCAAGGACAAGCTGCCCCCCGCCGTGATCGCCTTCTCCTTTTCCGCCACGCAGATGAGCGGTAGCTCCTACCTGGGCTGCGTGGGCACCATGCACTCCCTGGGCCTCGCCTACGCGCCCGTGAGCATCACCTCCGCCGCCGCGCCCTGGTTCTGCTACGTCCTGGTAGGGGACCGGGTGTGCCGGATCTCCAGCCGGCTCAAGTGCATGACCCTCAGCGACCTCTTCGAGGAGCGCTTTGGCAAGCGGGCGGGGCTGGCCTCGTCGCTTATCATGATCGTGGCCATCGTGCCGGTGCTCACCGCACAGCTGAAGGCCGCGGGCACGGCGTTTGAGACCATCATCGGCATTCCCTATCTGACCACGATCCTCGTCTTCGGCGTGATCGTCATCATCTACACCCTGGTGGGCGGCATGTTCGCCGTGGCCTGGACCGATATGATCCAGGGGGTCCTGATGATGCTGGGCATGGTCATGCTCGTCCCCATCGTCCTGGGCGCTACGGGCGGCATCTCCGGCGCTTACGCCAGCTTCACCACCAACAACCCCACCATGGCTACCTTTGACGGAGGCGGAAAGCCCCTGCTGTGGATCATCTCCGGATTTTTGGTGTACGGCTTCTACCAGATCGGCGGACAGCCTGCCGCTATCACCCGGTTTCAGACCACGACCCAGCCTGAGAAGCTGAAAAAGTCCCTGGTCTGGTCCGTGCTGTTCCAGAGCGTCGTGTATATCGGCGTCAGCACCCTGGGCATCTGCTCCATGGCCCTGTTCCCCGACCTGGCCGCCCCCGATATGGCGCTGCCCAACCTGATCTCCCACTTCCTGCCCCCGCTGCTGGGCGGTGTGGTGCTGGCCGCGGCCCTGGGCGCTATGATGTCCACCATCGATTCCGTGCTGCTGATGGCCAGCTCCCTCTTTGTAAACAACATCTGGGGCAAGGCCCTGAGGAAGCCCAACGACGACAAGGCGGCCATCCACGTGGGCCGGATCGTCGTCATCATTCTGGGCCTGTTGGGCACGCTGTTCGCCATCAAGCCGCCGGACGCCATCCTGTGGCTGGTGACCATGGGCTTCAGCCTCATGGCGGGCGCTTTCACCTTCCCGCTGCTCCTGGGCGTGTGGATGAAGGGCCTGACGCCTGCCGGCGGCTTTTGGGGCATGATCGCTGGCGCGGCCTCCACCGTGATCTGGTATGTCATCGGCTACAGCATGTATGGGAACCTCAACGACTTTGTCGGCGGCATTTGGCCGGCGGTGGTGGGCTCTCTCGTGTCGCTGGTGGTCCTGCTGGCCGTCTCAAAATTTACCGCCCCCCTGGAGCAGGAGAAGCTGGACATCCTTTTCGAGGAAGCGGATGTGCCCAGCAACGCTTGACCACGAGAGAAAGGAGGCCGCTGTGCAGATTGATTGCACCCGTCTCCGGTTCTCCCCGGAGGATGCCGCCCAGCTGAGCAGGACAGAGAACAACGGGCTCCTGGGCCGGGCAGCGGATCTCCTGCGGGGCGGTCCCCCTGAGATCGAGGTCCGGTCCTCCAAGCAGTTCTACTACCCCTACTACTGCATACGGATGCGTATGCAGCTCGCCCCGTCCAAGCGGGTCCAAACCCGGGCGATCGAGGCCGCAATGACTGTGGACGGCGTCTTTGGCCTGGTCCAGGGGATCGAGGGGACGCCGCAGACAGAGCGTTTGGAGGTCCCCGCCCACCGGGTCGCCCGGCTCAAATGCTCACAGGATCAGGCTGTGGAGGGTGTCAAGGAGTTTGTACACCAGTACGTCTATCGCAAGTTCCGCTCCTATCCGTCCTTCGATTCCATCGAAACCGCGCTGGTGTATAAGCCGCTGTACGCCGTCGGCTGCCGGAAGCGGGGAAAGCAGTACTATCAGATCATAGATGGAGAGATGGGCAGTAAGGACTATGTGCTGGACATCCGCTATTCCAAGGTGACCTTCTGCGCTCCGGATCCTTGACGGCTGTCAAGCAGGCTGCTCCGTTCCACCGAATTTTCGGAGGAATGGAGCAGCCCGTTTTTACGATAACCGCAGCTTTTTCAAAAATGCCTCAAACTCCCCATCCAGCGGGCAGGAAAGGCTGACCTCCTCCCCGCTCCCCGGATGCCGGAACCGCAGCTCCACCGCATGGAGGCACTGCCCCGTGAGCCCCGGCACAGGCTTCTTCGCCCCATAGACCGTGTCCCCGCAGATGGGATGCCCAATATACGCCATGTGCACCCGGATCTGATGGGTCCGCCCGGTCTCCAGACGGCACCGGATATGGGTGAACCCCTGAAACCGCTCCAGTACCTCCCAGTGGGTCACCGCATTCCTCCCCCGGTCCGTCACGGCCATCTTCTTCCGATCCGTGCCATGCCTGCCAACCGGCGCGTCCACAGTCCCGCTGTCCTCCCGCAGGTTCCCGATCACCACCGCCTCATATGTCCTTGCCAAACTGTGGTCCTGAAGCTGTGCGGCCAATGCCTGGTGCGCAGCATCATTCTTTGCCGCAATAATCAGTCCGCTGGTATCCCGGTCAATGCGGTGAACAATCCCCGGCCGCAGAGCGCCCCCTACCCCGCTCAGGCTCTCCCCGCAGTGGTGGAGCAGGGCGTTGACCAAGGTCCCGTCCGGGTGCCCCGGCGCGGGGTGGACCACCATCCCCACCGGCTTATTGACCACGATGACGTCCTCGTCCTCATAGACCACATCCAGCGGGATATCCTCCGGCAGGGCGTCCGCCGCCTCCGGCTCCGGCATAAGGACCTCTACCGCCTCCGTCCCGCTCAATTTGCAGCTCTTGGCCGCAGGCCTCCCGTTTACCGTCACCTGCTCCCCGGCAATAAGCCGCGCCGCCGCGGAGCGGGTCAGCTCCGGCAGACGCCTTGCCAAGAAACTGTCCAGCCGCTCCCCTGCGGCCTCACTGTCCGCCGTCAGCTTCACCGGTCCCGTCATGGTCCGCCGCCTCCTTTTTCGTCACCTTGTCGTGGAGCAGAAGATAGTACGCGGCAAAAAGGATGGTCCCGCCGACCACCAGCATATCCGCCACATTGAACACCGGATAGCGGATAAACTGGAAATTGAACATATCCACCACATACCCCAGCCGCACCCGGTCAACGAGATTCCCCAGTCCGCCCCCCAGCACCAGTGTCAACGCCCACATGGCCATGGGGTGGGAAAAGGTGCGCTTCACCAGGAGCACCGCGATAACAGCCATCAGCACCGCCGTCAGTACTGCCAAAAGCCATGTGTGGTCCGTGAGGATGGAGAATCCTCCCCCTGTATTCTGGATGTAGTAGAGCTCCACAAACCCGGGAATCAGGGGCGCGGACTCATACAGCGCCAAATGGGACACAACATAGAACTTCACCGCCTGGTCCGCCGCCACAGCCAGGACGATCACAAGGATGTACAGCATAGAAGACTCCTTTTGGGTTGGATTTCTGGGATATCATACCATAGGCGGCACAAATTTGCAAGGGAGCTTTGCCGTGAGGCCATGCCCGTCTCAAAACTGAAATCGCAGAGGCTTCCACCCAAGGAATAAATGGCAGGCAAGAAAGCCCGCCCCGGAAACCCGGGACGGGCATAGCATTCTTCAGGAGAGGGCTCCCACAGCCTCCCGCTCCGGCACGCCGGCCTCCTGCATCTGGACGATGGTCCCGGTCTTTCCCGCGATACCGTCCCGCGCCTTCTCCAGGAGGGTAATCAGCGCCTGACGGCCCGTCTTGGACTCGGCGAACTTTACCGCCGCCTCCACCTTGGGGAGCATGGACCCGGGGGCGAACTGCCCCTCCTCCGCGTAGCGCCGGGCATCCTCCGGGGTCATGGAGCTCAGCCACTGTTCGTTCTCCTTGCGGAAGTTGATGGCTACCTTCTCCACGGCGGTCAAAATGATGAGCATATCCGCGTTCAGCTGTTCCGCCAAAAGCTCGGAGGCAAAATCCTTGTCGATGACCGCCGCCGCGCCCTTGAGGTGGTTTTTCTCCGTGCGGTACACCGGGATGCCTCCGCCGCCGCAGCAGATGACCAGATGGCCGTCCTCGCTGAGGGCCCGAATGGCCCCGGCCTCGATGATGTGCTTGGGCTTGGGGGAGGCCACATAGCGCCGCCAGCCCCGGCCCGCGTCCTCCCGGACCAGGTAGCCGGTCCGTTCGGTGTAGGCCATGGCCTCCTCTTCGCTCATGAACTTGCCGATGGGCTTGGTGGGGTGGTCGAAGGCGGGGTCCTTGGGGTCCACCTCCACCTGGGTGACGATGGAGCACACCGGCATATTGCGGATGCCACGGTCCAGGAGCTCCTCCCGGAGGGCGTTTTGCAGGTCATAGCCAATATATGCCTGACTCATGGCTCCGCAGACCGACAGCGGCGTATCCCCCTGACTGGGGTCCTCCCGCTGGAGGGCGGACATAGCGTTGTTGATGATCCCCACCTGGGGGCCGTTGCCGTGGGCCACGACCACCTGGTTCCCGTCCTCGATCAGGTCCACGATGGCCTTGGCGGTGATCTTCACCGCCTCCGCCTGCTCCGGCAGGGTATTGCCCAGGGCGTTGCCGCCCAGAGCGATGACGATGCGCTTGCTCATATCTCAATAACCTCGATCTTCCCGTTCAGTCTCCATACCTTCCGCTTACAGAAGAGTATGTATCAGAACACCTTACGCAGTGCGCCCCGGCGCTCCAGGGCCCGCAGGGCGGAGACCGGGTCCTTCACCTTGCTCAGGAAGATCATGGCGGCGATGATGTAGGGTTTGAAGGACGCCTGCTTATAGAGGGGTACCATATAGCGGTCGAAGACGGATGCGTCCACCTCGCCCTCCTTACAGCTGACGCCCGAGATGTCGGCGGGGAGGCAGTGCAGGTAGAGGGCTCTGCCGTCCCTGGTGCCCTTCATCATGTCCTCGGAGCAGGTCCAGTCCTTATGCCGGGCGTTCTGGGCCAGGAGCTCCTGCTCCAGGGCGTCGATCCCGGCCTTGTCTCCGGCGCGGTAGAGGGCTGTACGCCTCTCCATGGCCTGGAAGGGAGCCCAACTCTTGGGGTAGACGATATCCGCGTCCTGGAAGGCCTCCGTCATGGAGTTGACCTTCCGGAAAGCGCCCCCGGAGGCCTGGGCGTTCTTTTTGGCGGTTTCCTCGATTTCCGGCATGACCTCGTACCCCTCGGGGTGGGCCAGGGTGACGTCCATTCCGAAGCGGGTAAAGAGCCCGATGACCCCCTGGGGGACGCTCAGGGGCTTGCCGTAGCTGGGAGAGTAGGCCCAGGTCATGGCCACCTTTTTGCCCTTGAGGTTCTCCACGCCGCCGAAGTGGTGGATGACATGGAGCAGGTCTGCCATAGACTGGGTGGGGTGGTCCACGTCGCACTGGAGGTTCACCAGGGTGGGCCGCTGCTCCAGGATGCCCTTGGCGTAGCCCTCGTCCAGGGCGTCCATGAAGGTCTTCTGGTACTTGTGGCCCTCCTCGATGAACATGTCGTCCCGGATGCCGATGACGTCGGCCATAAAGGACACCATGTTTGCGGTTTCCCGGACGGTCTCGCCGTGGGCGATCTGACTGGTCTTCTCGTCCAGGTCCTTCACGTCCAGGCCCAGCAGATTGCAGGCGGAGGCGAAGGAGAATCTGGTCCGGGTGGAGTTGTCCCGGAAGATGGAGATCCCCAGGCCGGAGTCAAAAATTTTTGTGGAGAGGTTCCGCTCCCGCAGGTCCCGCAGGGCGTCCGCCACGGCGAAAACCGCCTCCAGTTCGTCTGCTGTTTTGTCCCAGGTCCAGTAGAAGTCGCTCTTATACATGCTGTTGATTTTCAGTCTCTCCAGACGCTGGACCAGCGTTTCTGTTTTGCTCATTATTTTCTCCTTCCCTGTTTGGTTTATGCGTCTTTGTGTAGATTCATCTATCTCGCTAGTCCCGGGGGCTCCGCGCCCCCGGACCCTCGGTGACTTTTTGTTCGGACAAAAAGTCACCAAAAAGCCGCTTAAGAAACTACGTTTCTTAAGAATCTTCCTTGATTACGGGGGTTTTTATTTTACGCTACGACCTGTTTGACTCTTTTTCCCAATGCCTGCTCTGGGCCGATGGTAGTCGAATCTCCGCCGCTACTCCCTGGCCCTTCGGTCTTCATCGTTGGGTTCGCCTCCGAGAAGCACGATTCTTTGGAGAGACTACCGGGCCACCGGCACGGTGCGGGCGGGACTGCCCTGTGTTGCTGGCGCTGATGTTACTGCCAATCTCTGTAGGGGCGCGCACTGTGCGCCCGTTCTACCGCCTCCTACCTGCAATAAACCCCCACGCAAGCGGCATAGACCGCCGCGCAAGTCACCAGATCCTTCTTCCATGTAATTTCATTCGGCGCATGAGCCTGGCTCTCCGCCCCCGGCCCAAACCCCACGCAGGGAATCCCATACCTCCCCTGAATCGACACGCAGTTCGTGGAAAACGTCCACTTGTCAATCAGCGGCCTCTTCCGCAGGTGCATCGCATCCGGATGCCCCACCCGCTCCTCACCAAAAAGCGCCCTGTGGGCCTCCGCCAGCGCCTGCACATGCGGCGCATCCTCCCGATTGATCCAGGTGGGGAAATAGCACTCCGTCTCGTATTGTAACCCCGTCCAGGCCGGACGGTCATAGTGATACATACTGACTGCCACATCCCCGCCATACTTCCGCACCGCGGGCAGAGCCCGAATCTCCTCCAAACAGCTCTCCCATGTCTCCCCGGCAGTCATCCGCCGGTCCACAGACACCGCACAGCTGTCCGCTACCGCACACCGGCTGGGCGAAGTGTAAAAAATCTGACTGACCGTGCACGTCCCCCGGCCCAGGAAGCGGGCATCCTCCCAGTGCTCCGGATTGTATTTGGGATTGAGCATCTTAATAAGCCCCTTGATCTCGGTTTCGTCCCCGTCGTCATTCTCATTGAGCGCCCGAATCTCCTGGACAATATCCGCCATCTTATAGATGGCATTGTCCCCCCGCTCCGGCGCGGACCCGTGGCAGGACACCCCCTTTACGTCCACCCGGATCTCCATCCGTCCCCGGTGGCCCCGGTAGATGCCCCCGTCGGTGGGCTCCGTGGATACCACAAACTCCGGCGTAATGCCGTCCTCCTGGTGAATATACTGCCAGCACAGCCCGTCGCAGTCCTCCTCCTGGACTGTAGCAGTCACGAGAATTTTATACCCCTCGGGGATCAGCCCCAAATCCTTCATGATCTTCGCCCCGTAGACAGCGGACACCACGCCCCCCTCCTGGTCCGAGCCCCCCCGGCCATAGATGACGTCCTCCGTCTCATAGCCCTCATAGGGGTCCCGCTCCCAGTTCGCCGCGTTGCCCACGCCTACCGTGTCAATATGCCCGTCAAAGGCGATGATCTTCTCCCCCGTGCCCATCCAGCCCAGAGCGTTGCCCTCCGGGTCGATCTCCGCCTTGTCAAACCCCAGCTTCTCCATCTCCCGGATGGTCCGCCGGATCACCCCCTCCTCCTCACAGCTCTCGCTGGGGATGGCGATCAGGTCCCGCAAAAATCTGCTCATGTCCGCCTCATACCCCTTGGCGGCCCTCTTGATGGCTTCAAAATCCATAGCGCTCTCCTCCCGTCTCCTCCGTTGGACGCGCCTTTTCGCGCCCTCTGCCTTTATCATATCATAGAACCGCCGGATGTCAAACAAAATTTTTGTTAGCCTGATAAATTTTTTGAAAAGTCCTTGCAATCTCCACCGGATACTGGTATGATGGACCTATCAGAGCGGGCCCCCGGCCCGCGGAAGGGGGTGCCGCCTCTGGACCAGAACCGCGCTAAGATGCTCAAGCAGATCGCCGCCGCCTTGGCGGCACAGTTCGGCCCCAGCTGTGAGGTGGTCATCCACGACCTCACAGCCCAGGACCCCGAGCGCTCCATCATCCACATCGAAAACGGCCAGGTCTCCGGACGCCAGGTGGGCGACGGCCCCTCCTCCGTGGTCATGGCCCAGCTCCTGGGGGGCGATCCGGACCCCGCAGACCACCTGGCCTACCTCACCCGCACCCCGGGGGGAAAGATTCTCAAATCCTCCACCCTCTACATCCGCGACGATACCGGACGGGTGGACGCCATCTTCTCCATCAACTACGACATCTCCGCCCTCCTCATGGTGGAGAACGCCATCGGAGACCTCACCCGCTCCACCCGGGAGCCCGACATCCAAAAGGCCGAGCGCATCACCGTCCTCAACGTCGGCGACGTCCTCGACCGCCTCATCGAACAGTCCGTCGCCCTGGCGGGCAAGCCCGTGGCCCTTATGAACAAGGACGACCGTATGCGGGCCGTCCGCTTCCTCAATGAACACGGCGCCTTCCTCATCACCAAGTCCAGCGACAAGGTCGCCAAGTTCTTCGGCATCTCGAAATACACCCTCTATTCCTATATCGATTCCAAACAGGAGGACAGCCGCCATGAGCAAGATTGACTTGACAATCCACCAGGAGGGCCTCCGGCACAACATCGAGAAGGCCCGGGAAAACCGCGTCGTCATCCCCACCTTCGCCCAGATGGAACACCCGGAGACCATTCCGGAGAAAATCCAGACACGCCTGAAACATGTGGGCCTCTGGGACGTGGACCCCCTCAATCTCTTCCGCATCACCTGGAAAAACGAGGCCAGGGAGTCCGGCGGCCTCTTTCAGGCCGTGCCCAACTTCGTGGAAATCCCCTCCGCCCTCTCCGGCGTGCCCTGCCGCATCCTCGCCATGGCGGGCAAGTGGTTCCCCACCGGGTGCCACAAGGTGGGGGCCTCCTTCGGCTGCCTGGTCCCCCGCCTGGTCACCGGCCAGTTCGACGCCACCTGCCACCACGCCGTCTGGCCCTCCACCGGCAACTACTGCCGGGGCGGCGCGTTCAACAGCAAGCTCCTCGCCTGCGACAGCGTGGCCATCCTCCCCGCGGAGATGAGCCGGGAGCGCTTCGACTGGCTCAGCAAGATCGCCGGGCAGGTCATCGCCACCCCCGGCTGTGAGAGCAACGTCAAGGAGATTTTCGACAAGACCTGGGAGCTCCGGCAGGACCCCTCCATGATGATCTTCAACCAGTTCGAGGAGATGGGCAACCCCCTCTGGCACTACAACGTCCCCGGAAAGGCCCTCTCGGACCTCTTCGAGGCCGTCAAACGCCCCGGCGACCGCCTCTCCGGGGCCTGCTTCACCTCCGGCTCCGCCGGGACCATGAGCGCCGGGGACCTCCTCAAAGAGCGCTATCCCCGCCTGAAGCTGGCCGTAGGCGAGGCCCTCCAGTGCCCCACCATCCTGGACAACGGCTTCGGCGGACACCGCATTGAGGGCATCGGCGACAAGCACATCCCCTGGGTCCACAACGTCAGGAACACCGACATGGCCATCGCCATCGACGACGAGGACAGCCAGCGGCTCCTGCGCCTCTTCAACACCGCCCCCGGCCAGGAGTACCTGCGCACCCGGCTGGGCCTGGACCCCGATCTGATCGAAAAGCTCACATGGCTGGGCATCAGCGGCATCGCCAACGTGCTCTGCTGTATAAAAATGGCGAAATATTACGAATTCACGGAGAAGGACGTGCTGGTCACCGTCCTCACAGACTCCGCCGCCATGTACCAGAGCCGCATCGACGAGCTCAGCGCCCTCCACGGCCCCTATGACCTCCGCGAGGCCGCCCTGGACCACCACCTGCACATGCTGGGGCTCAAGACCGACAGTATGCTGGAGCTGAGCTACACCGACCGCAAGCGCATTCACAACCTCAAGTACTACACCTGGGTGGAACAGCAGGCCCGGGATGTGGCGGACCTCAACGCCCTCTGGTATGACCCCGAGAACACCTGGGACGCCGTCCACGCCCAGGCCGCGGAGCTGGACGCCCTCATTGAGGCCTTCAATGAGGAGGCCGGCGTACTGCGCACGATGTGAAAAAGGCGGGGCATCTGCCCCGCCTTTTCGCTTATTCTCCCTCCTCGTCCAGGAGGTCCCCCTCCTGGAGATAGAGCTCCTCGGCGTCCTGCTGCGCTTTGATCAGGATGTCCTGCGCCTTGCCGTAGTTTTGCTCCTTCAGCGCTTCCAGAGCGTCCGTGGTGCCGCTGAAGAGCCGGGCATAGTATTTGGGTAAGCTTTCCATTTTTATCACCTCGCTATCATTGTAACACATCTGTGCAACAAAACGCAAGATGTATTATTGGATTTTTTCGCAATACACTTTGCAATATAGAAGATATTGCGAGGTACACTGTAATGCGAAAATTTCAAATTCCTAAAATCCCCACTACTACCAACAAAAGTATCCGCTTCCCGGATGATGTGATCGCTCAAGTCGAGGAGGCCATTCGTGGCACAGAATGCAGCTTTTCCGCCTTTGTGATCGAGGCCGTCCGGGTAGCCCTGGAGAACCTCAAGGAGGAGGAAGACGATTCATGAAACGATTGAACCGCCAATGTTTGGCGGGCCCACGGGAGAAACCGGCAAGGAGGCACCCATGAAGAACGTCAAGCACGCCCAATGCACCCGCTGCGGGAGGACCGTTCCGGCCGTGCCGGACCTGACCGCCTGCCCGTGCGGCGGTATTTTCGACATTATTTATGACTATGCGTATATCAAGACGGCTCTGACCAAGGACGTTCTGGCCCGCAGGCAGGAGCGCTCCATGTGGCGCTGCCGGGAATTCCTCCCGGTGGAGGAGGACACCGTCCTGCCGCCCCTGCGGGTGGGCTGGAGCCCCCTCTACGAGGCCGGGGAGCTTGCAAAGGAGCTGGGCCTCCGGCAGCTCTGGGTGAAGGACGACGGCCTCAACCCCACCGCCTCCCTGAAGGACCGGGCCAGCGCCATGGCCGTGGCCAAGGCCCGGGAGGCGGGTGCCCGGGTCATCGCCTGCTCCTCCACCGGCAACGCCGCCAGCTCTCTGGCCGGGAACGCCGCCGCCGCGGGCCTGGAGACCTATATCTTCGTCCCCAGCCGGGCCCCCAAGGGCAAGGTGGCCCAGCTCATGACCTTCGGCGCGACGGTCGTCTCCGTCCAGGGGTCCTATGAGGACACCTTTGCCCTCAGCCGCGCCGCCATTAGCCGCTGGGGCTGGTACAACCGCAACGCCGCGATAAACCCCTACCTCTCCGAGGGCAAGAAGACCGTGTCCCTGGAGATCATGGAGCAGCTGGGCTGGGATGCGCCGGACTATATCGCCGTCTCCGTGGGCGACGGCTGCACCATCGCCGGAGTGTGGAAGGGCCTCAAGGACCTGTACGCTGTAGGGTTCATCTCCCGTCTGCCCCGGCTGATCTCCGCTCAGGCGGAGGGGTGCTGTCCCCTGAACCGGGCCGTGGAGGCCGGGGAGCCCTGGCGTCCCATGGAGGAGAACACCCTGGCCGACTCCATCGCCGTGGGCGTGCCCCGGAACGCGGACAAGGCCCTCAGCGCCATCCGGGAGTCCGGCGGCCTCACGGTCAACGTCTCCGACGCCGAGATCATGGCCGCGCAGAAGCTCCTGGGCCGCACCTGCGGCGTGTTCGGCGAACCTGCCGGCGTGGCCGCAACGGCGGGCGTGAAGAAGCTGGCGGAGCAGGGGAAGCTCCCCCACGACGCCTCGGTGGTCTCCATTGTCACCGGAAACGGGCTCAAGGACGTGGCCAACGCCATCGCCGCCTGCGGTGAGCCCATCACCATCCCCGGCAGCATGGACCGCCTGCTGGATGCCTTCGCGGCCCGGGGGATCGCGCCCTGATCGTTTCCCGCAAAAAAAGCCGGACGGCATCTGCCGTCCGGCTTTTCAGGTATATCCGCTTGTGCGCGGCTGTCTCTTAGTGCACGTTCTGGACGTAGCGCTGGAGGACAGCGGCAACTTCGGCGCGGGTGACGTTGCTCTGGGGATTCAGGCTGCCGTTGGAGCCGTTGAGGAGGCCGGTGGCGACCGCCCACTTCACGGCCTCGGTGGCCCACCAGGACACGGACTCGCCGTCGTTGAACTGGCCGAGGGCGCTGTTCTGGACGTACTTGTTGCCGTCATAGCGCCAGAGCATGGTGACGAACTCCTCGCGGGTCATGGAGTCCATGGGACGCTCGCCGTCGGTGATGCCCTTGCCCTTGGCCCAGATCTGGGCGCGGTCATACCAGTTGTCGCCCTGGGTCACGGTGTTGCGGCCGGCCAGACGGGACAGAGCGGTCCACACGGTGGCGCGGGTGGAGGCGGTGTTGGGCTCGAACTTGCCGTCCGCCTCGCCGGTCTTGTTGAGCAGGTAGCGCTCGTGGCAGAACTTGACATTGTTGTAGAACCAGTCGCCGGCGTTCACGTCGGAGTAGTTCATGGCGGCGGTGTTGATGACCATGTTGCCATAGTTGGGGGAAGTGCCCTCAATGTTGGGGATGTTGGTGGGCACGTTGGTGGAGTACGGGTCGTCATCCGCCTCAACCTTCACGAAGACGGGGTTGACATTGATGCGGGCGTTGGGCATGGTGAAGCTGAAAGCGTTCTCGCCCATCTCGCGGAGGGTCACGGGCCAGCCGCGCATGTCGGTGACGGTCAGGCTCTCCAGCTTGTAGCCCTCGTCGGGCGTGACGTAGACGTTCACCCAGTCGCCGGGCTCAGCGTTGCGCTTGCTCAGGACAACGGTGCCGCCGGTGACGGTGGGGACGTAGGTGAAGTGGTTGGGCACATCCTCAGCGTCATCTCCGTCATTCTCAGCAACAGGAATAACTTTGATGGGATCCTCAGCACCAGGACGGACGTACAGGGGGAGAATCTGGCTGTCAGACATAAGGACACTCTCTACAGGATGAATAGAAGACGAAATACCATTTTCTACCTTAACAGCAGACACAGCAACGTTGAAGGAAGCAGGAGCATTATCTGCTGCCTTGACCTCTACGCTGTAACGGAAATCCGGGTGAAGTGTTAAAACTTTCGCATGTGTATTTGTTACTGAATCGACATCCCCATTTGTGATAGTCCCATATGCTGATTCCAGCTTCCCGGTTTGGGAATTCAAAATCTCTTCGCCTGTTTTCAGCCGTCTGACTGTAACATCAACAGGGCACGCAATGGTGACAACAACGCGATTTTGGCTCGTATAATCGTAGTTCCCCGGGGCATCAGGCTCAGTAGTCTGACCAAGGATTTCCTCAGAAATCACATCACCAAGCACAAACTTCAAATCAGTCGAATTATAGACATGATAGGAACTCATGTTAGCAAAATCAGCGAGGACCTTCTTACAAAATTCCCGCCGACCAGCACTCATGCTATGGAAGAATCCAATAGTATATGTGTTGATAGTCGTTTCTGGATTTTTGAGGCCAAGTTCCTTTACAACAATGTTAGAAGCGTAGTTCGCAGAACCATAGAAATAGTAATCAGGATAATCAGCGCTGGTATAGGGCCCATCTGCAGTTTTTTCATTTGTCTCAGGAAGGCCGTCAGAGAGCAGGATGATATTCTTAACAGCATTCTCAGGGACAACATCTCTGTTATTCAACAGCCCCACGGCTTTTCTGAACCCGTCACCAATGTTGGTCAGTCCATCGGCATAGAAACTGTCGATAGTGCTGGTCAAATCGGACATGGTGCTGGTAAACCCATGCTCTACCTTAGCATCCGTGGAAAAACCAACGAGCGCAACATGATTCGTCCGTGTTTGGTCCGTTGCCACCTGATTGCAGAAGTTTTTGGCAGCTTCTTTCAGAGCCGAAATGGGGCTGCCACGCATACTGCCAGAATGGTCCAGCACCAAGACCGTATAGCGATCAACGGGCGTCTCCGGTGCCGCCGCCATCGCCGTTGCCGGCAGCATAGCCAGGACCATGCACAGCGCCAGCAAAGTGCTTAATAGCCGTTTTGTTCGTTTCATAAACTTTCCTCCTAATTTAATGACGCCATTCCTAAACTGGCGCATATGACATCTTGCAGTATACCACGCTCTTCCAAAAAAGACAAGAGCATAATGGGAAAAATTTTCGGAAGAAGGGGGTTTTTCGTCATGCGTTTTCCTCAAAAGCCCGGCGGACCTCCCCCAGGGGGACCTTCCCCGCCCGCGCGGCGGAGGCCAGGTCCTCAAATTCAGCTTTGTGCTTTGCAATCCCCCAGCCGCTCCCTGTCTTTTTCGTGATTGTGCCCAAAGGGGTCTCCACCGTCTCCCGCTCCACGGCCAGGGCATAGCGCGTACAGTCCGTGCGCCGCACGCCGAAGGTGGAGGTGTGGCGGAGGATCTCCGCTGCCATGGCGTCGGCCTCCTCCGGCCTGCACAGGCAGGTGAGGAGCACGCCGGGCCGGTTTTTCTTCATCTGAATCGGGGTGCAGAACACGTCCAGGGCTCCGGCGGCGAGAAGGCGCTCCACGGCGAAGCCCAGGTCCTCGCCGGTCATGTCGTCGATGTTGGCCTTGAGTTCTGTCACATGGTCATTGGGGCCCTCCGCGCTCCCGGCTTCCTCGATGAGGAACGCCCGCAGGCAGTTGGCCCTGGGGAAGTCCTTGGTACCGCAGCCGCTGCCCACCCCCCGGATGGTCCCCATGGGGAGGGGGCCGAAGGAGGAAGCGAAGGTCTTCAGGAGCGCCGCCCCGGTGGGGGTGCAGAGCTCCGCCGGGATGTCCCCGCCGTAGGCCGGGACGCCCTCCAGCAGCGCCGCCGTGGCGGGGGCCGGGACCGGGAGCAGGCCGTGGGCGGTCTTCACCGTGCCGCCCCCCAGGTTCACCGGCGAGGCGATGACCCGGTCCGGGCCCAGAAGCTCCATCAGCCAGCAGACGCCGGTGATATCCGCCACCGCGTCCAGGGCCCCCACCTCGTGGAAGTGGACCTGTTCCAAGCTCACGCCGTGGGCCCGGCTCTCCGCCGCCGCCAGGAGGCGGTAGACCTCCTTGGCCTTCTCCCGCACCGCGGCGGGCAGGCCGAAGCCGTCGACCATCCTGTCGATATCGGCCAGGGTCCGGTGCTCGTGCTGGTAGTGGTGGTGGACATGGCCGTGGTCATGCTCCTGTTCGCCGCCGTGGTGGTGGTCATGGCTGTGGTCGTGGTAGTGCTCGTGGCCCTCCTCCCGGCCGTGGACGTGGACGCGCATATGGGTGCCCGCCATGCCCTGCCGGGTGGCGGCCTCCGCCTCCACGCGGAGCGCCGGGTCCAGGCGGTTCATGCCCGCCAGGAACGCCTCCTTGTCCGGCAGGAGCTCGTACAGGGCCCCCATGAGCATATCCCCCGCCGCGCCCATGGCGCACTCGAAATACAAGGTCTTCATGTCTCTCCGACTCCCTTCATCTGATTGATCCGGTGGGCCAGGAACCCGGCCCCGAATCCGTTGTCGATATTCACCACGCTCACCCCGCTTGCGCAGGAGTTGAGCATAGCCAGCAGTGCCGCGAGGCCCCCCAGATTGGCCCCATACCCCACGCTGGTGGGCACGGCGATGACCGGGGCGCTTACAAGCCCTCCCACCACGCTGGGCAGAGCGCCCTCCATCCCGGCCACGGCCACGATGCACCGGGCCTGTTCCAGGTCCTCCAAGTGGGCCAGGAGGCGGTGGAGCCCCGCCACGCCCGCGTCGTAGATGCGCGTGACCCGGCTCCCCAGGGCCTCGGCAGTGAGGGCGGCCTCCTCGCAGACGGCCAGGTCGCTGGTCCCGGCGCTGACCACGGCAACAGCGCCCGTCAGCGGATGGGGCGCGGGGTGGGCCACGGCGAGACAGGCGGCGGCGCTGTAGTCATAGGGGAACTTCCCCCGCAGAGCCGCTTCCTTCTCCCCGGACAGGCGGGTGATGAGGATGTTCTCCGCCCCCCGGTCCGCCATGCTGCGGACGATGCCCTCGATCTGCCCCGGGTCCTTGCCCTGTCCGAAGATCACCTCCGCGGCCTTCTGCCGCCGGGCCCGGTGGTGGTCCACCTTGGCGTAGCCCAGGTCCTCAAAGGCCGGAGGGGCCAGGAGGGCCTCCGCCTCCGCAGGGGACAGCGCCCCGGAGCGGACCTGCTCCAGAAGCGCGATGCGTTCTGTTCGTTCCATGGGTCTCCTCCTATGGTTTTTTAACAGGATACCCCATATTTTCCCGATTGTCAATTTGAAGAGGGGTCCAGGTGGGAGAAATTCGGCCGCTCTGCCCCGCTCAGGGCCCCCTCGGGCGTTGGCGGGAAAAATCCCCTTGACAAATGATACTGTGCGTTGTATAGTACTGCGTGAAAGGGGGTATGACAATGATCGACCCACAGCTCAAGCGGGGACTCCTGGACATCTGCGTGCTCTCGCTGCTGCGGCGGGGGGACTCCTACGGCTATCAGATCATCAAGGACCTCTCCGGCTGCATCGAGATCTCGGAGTCGACCCTCTACCCGATCCTGCGCCGGCTGGAGGCGGGCGGAAGCCTCACCGTCTACTCTGTGGAGCACAGCGGGCGGCTGCGCAAGTTTTACCGCGTCACCCAGGCCGGCATTGGACAGATCGACCAGTTTTTGTCCGGGTGGCCGGAGATCGAACGTGTCTATCATCTGATAAAGGAGTGTGCCGAATATGACCCGAGGGGACTTTCTCAACAGCCTGTACCACCGTCTGGGGAGCCTGGACAGGGAGCAGGCGGAACAACATCTGACGTACTATGCGGAAATGCTGATGGACCGCATGGAGGAGGGCATGAGCGAGGAGGAGGCGGTGGCCAGTATGGAGGACGTGGAGACCATCGCCAGCCGCATCTTGCAGGACGAGGGGTGCGCTGAAGCCCCCCGCGCCCCGGAGGCCCCCCGCTTCCCGGATATGCCCAAGGGGGAGGCGGGGCAGTTCACCCATGTGCCCAAGACGCTCCGCCGGAATTGGCGCAGGCCCGCCCAGATCGCCCTCTGGGCGCTGGCTGTCGCCGTGGCCCTGGGGTCCGCCGGGAGCCGGTTTTTCCGCCGGAGCACGTCGGAGGCGTACGTGACCGACAGCTGCGAGGCCTCCATGCTCCAGGAGGAGGCGGACTACTGCGTCGAAGACGAGTGGGCCCTCAACGGGCCGAAGACGAGTGGACCCGAAGACGAGTGGACCTTCAACGATGAGGGGATCGTCCTGGGCGGCGTGCACATCTCCCCCAAGGGCATTGAGGGGGACACCTTCTCCATCACCTCCGACGGCATCTATGTGACCGGCGGGGAGCACGAGGTCTACGTGGGCCCGGAGGGCGTCTATGTCCAGGGCGCGGAGACGGAGCGCACCCCCGGCGGGGTCCTCTGCGGCACCTGGGAGATCCCGCTGGCAAACGTGGAGGCCATCCACATCAACTGGATCGGGGGCAATGTGGCCGTCCGGGGCTATGACGGGGAGGCCATCCGCATCCAGCAGTACGCGGACGAGCTCCTGACCGAGAACCAGAAGGTGTGCCCCGTCCTGGAGGAGATGGAGCTCTATATCGACAATCCTCCGGGGGAGAGCCGCCTGCTGCTCCTCCTGCCGGAGTACGCGGCCGGCAGCCTTTTTGTGGATACCTACAGCAACGGCGTAGTGCTGGAGAACGTGGCGCTGGACCGGATCTGTGTCAGCACCACCAGCGGGGATACCTCCGTCTCCGGCGCGGCGGCGCAGACCCTCTCTCTTGAGACCTCCAGCGGCGGCGTATTCCTGCGGGACGCCGGGGCGGAGACCATCTCCATCTCCGGCGGGAGCGGGGACGTGGCGCTGGAGAACGTGGCTGCCGGGAGCTTCCAGCTGAACGGCACCAGCGGGGATGTCACCGGGTCCCTGGCCGTCCGGACGGGCAGCGTGAGCACCTCCAGCGGCGACGTGACGCTCACGGTCGCCGGCGGGGAGCTCTACATGGACACCTCCAGCGGTCAGGTGGACCTGACCCTCCCCGAGGGGGCGGAGGTGCTGAATGTGGACACCACCAGCGGAGACGTCCGGCTGGACTGGCCTGGAGAGCACGGGTTCCTCCTCACTTACGACACCTCCTCCGGACGCCTGCGCAGTGCGGACATTACCTTTTCCGTTGTGGACGATTTTTACAGCTGGGGCGATGGCTCCTGCCAGCTCTATGTGGACACCTCCAGCGGGGACCTGACCTTCGCCTGAATGAAAACACAAAAACGCGGACCCGGGCAGAGCGCCTGGGTCCGCGGTTTTTGATTTTGGCAGGGTCCGCCTAGATTCCCTCCAGCTCCCCATCCAGCCAGGTATCCCCCGGGGACAGCTTTCTGGTGAACACCCGGGCGATATCGGCGTCGTCCTTGCTCTGGTGGAACTTGAAGACCGTCTCCCCGCCGGGCAGGCCGCCGATGATCTCGATCTTGCCCCTGGGGTGGCTCATGGCGTAGCGGATGGACTTGCCGAAGCCGTTCTGCTTGGCCTTGGCGGCGTCCACAATGGAGATGCCCTCCAGAAGGGGCACCTGGAAGCGGTCCTTGACCCCCGTCACCGGGCGGCACTGGAAGACGTAGTAGGGGCTCACACCCACCCGGGTGAGCCCCGAGAGGAGGGCCCCCAGCACCTCGCCGCTGTCGTTGACGCCCCGGAGGAGCACGGTCTGGTTGCGCACCTGGACGCCCCGCTCGATCATGGCCCGCACCGCCCGGACCGCCTGGTCCGTCAGCTCCCTGGGGTGGTTGAACTGAGTGACCAGATAGAGGGCCTTCTTCTGCCCGTAGTGCCGGAAGAGGTCCAGAAACTCCTGGTCCCCCCAGATGCGCTCCGGCAGCGTCACCGGCACCCGGGAGCCGAAGCGGATGAAGTCCAGATGGCCGATGGCCGTCAGCTCCCGGAGGTAGCGCTCGATGATGGCGTTGGAGTTCATGAAGGCGTCCCCGCCGGAGACCAGGATGTTGGTGATCTCCTTGTGGCGCTTGACGTAGTCCACCGCCTCGTCCACCCTCTGGTTGAGCTCATCCTCGGTCAGCCCCACCATCCGCTTGCGGAAGCAGTGGCGGCAGTACATGGCGCACTGGTTGGTGCTCAGCAGGAGCACGGTCTGTGCATATTTGTGCTGGAGCCCCTCCAGCTTGGTGTTGGAGGCCTCGCCGCTGGTGTCGAAGGACCCGCCGGGGCCGAACTCGTCCAGAGAGGGCACGCACATCCGGGCGATGGGGTCGGCCGGGTCCTTGGGGTCCACCAGGGAGAGGTAGTAGGGGGTGATCATCATGGGGAACCGCTTGGCCACCTCCGCCCGCCGGGCGGTCTCCTCGCCGCTCCAGCCCAGGAGGGGCGCAAGCTCCTCCGCCGTCCGAACCCCTCTTCTCAATTCCTCCTGCCAGCTCATTCGCTGCCACCGCCTTTCTTTCAAAATCAATCTGAATCCTTCTTCTTGCGTCCTCGTTCCTCCGGGGGACGCTCCCGGGCAAAGCGCCGGGTCCAATCCTCCCCCAGCTTCTCCAGCAATTCCTCCAGGGTCCGCCGCTCCTCCCCGGTGAGGGCGGAGAAGAGCTCCGCCCGCCGCCGGAGGACATGGTCCTCATCCTGCCGGTCCAGCCACTGCCGGCCCTGGTCCGTCAGGCGCAGCCGGATCTTCCGCCGGTCGGCCCCGTCCCGGAAGCGCTCCAGGAGGCCCCGGCCCTCCAGCTTGGCGGCGATCTCGCTCATGGAGCCGGGCTGGACGTCCAGCCGCTCCTGCAGCTCCCGCTGTGTGACAGAGCCCTCCTCCCGGAGGACGCTCAGAATCTTCCACTGCGCCCGCCTGCGGCCCAGGCGGTAGGTGATAAACCGCCCGCACCGCTCAAACTTCCCGGCCAGGTCGTCAATCGGGTCCGGGCAGGGGGGCCTGCGGGGCCCGGCACTTTGCTCCGCGTCTGTTTTCATGGTATCTTCCTCCTGCGAAAACATTTCGGTACCTTAATAGTTTGCCATACTTCCGAAAAAATGTCAAGGTACCGAATTAATGGTTTACACTTTGTTCACACCCGCCCCGCCGCAGGCCCCAAAAGCCCCCGGCAGACCGAAGTCCGCCGGGGGATATCTCATCCGTCCTCCGGGAGCCTGTCGATGCGCAGGGCGAAGCGGTCCTGCCCCGCGCCGAAGAGCAGGCTGTGCCCGGAGGCGTGGTCCCGGAAGGTCTGGACGTACTCCGTGTGGTCCAGGAACCGGTCGCCCGCCAGCTGATACAGGTCGGTGGCCTCGCCGAAGCCGGCCTCCGCCCGCTGGATCAGGCTCTGGGCGATCTCCTGAAGCGCAAACCGGACGATCTCATCTCTCGCGTAAAAATCGATTCCGAACATCAGCCCCGCCACGCGGAGCAGCAGTGATTCCCCGATGACAAGGACAAACCGCAGCGGCTCTCTCTGCCGGGAACGGTATGTCAACTCATAGTACTGCGCGTCTACGATGCCGCCGCTCCCGGTAAACCGCCCCAGATATTGGATGTCCCCGCCGAACATCTCCTCCAGGGGGCGGGTAATGACCGCCTGGATCACGGACAGCTCGTCGTCCCTGCGCACGGAGCGGAACGAGAGGGACGTCCGGCCGGTGATGGCCCGGTCCTCAATGAGGATGTGGCCGGTCAGCCACCCGGTGCAGACGCCGATGAAGCGCTGCACCGCCTCGGTGGAGAAGTCGGAGGCGTACAGCGCCTCCTCCAGGGCCGGGAGGGTCTCCCGCTTCATCCTGTCGTGGAGCCGCTTGTGGACCAGATAGCCGGGATAGTGGATCTCCCGCATATAGGCCTCTTCCTCCGCGAAGTGCTTGACGGCGTAGGCCTTGAAGTACTTGATCCCCTCCACGCAGGCGAACCTGTCCTCGTGGCGCTCCACGTAGAGCTCCATGATCTTCTCTACAATGTCGAACAGCTGACGGTGGGCGCTGTCGATAAGCTCCACACCGATGCCGAATCGATCCTGCCAATGGATCTGCTTCAATATGATCCCTTCTTTTCTCGCCCGCAGGACAGGGGGCGGGTAAGGGCTGTGAAAGCGGTCCGTCAAAGGGCCGGCGGCCGGAATGAGGCTGCGCCCTCCCTATCCTGCGGGCTGCTCCATCCTATGCGCCCTGCGGGGGAGGCGTGACACAAGAGATGCTCCCCGCAGAGCATCTGCTCTGCGGGGAGCGTTTGTAGGAAGACCAACAGGCAAAAACCTGTTACAACGCTTACATGAGGGTGTAGCTGGCGGCGTTGATGACGGTCACGTCGGCGTCCTCGCCGGTCTCTTCGGCATCCTCTTTGACGTCCTCGGGCTCCTCACCGGCCAGGCCGACCCAGGCCACGTCCTCGGCCAGGGCATCGACGATCCTCTGCTGTTCCTTGGAGGCGCAGACCACGGCGGCACAGTCGGCGATCCCCACCAGCTTCTCCCGCAGGAGCTCCGGCGTGATGTCCTCCGCCAGGACGACCCGGGCGCAGTCCAGCACGCTCACGCCGTCGGCCGCGTTCTCCAGGACGGCGGCGTCCAGCTCCGCCATGGCGCGGTCGCAGATTACAGTGCCGCCCACCACGCGCAGCTCGTCGAACGCCCAGTCCTTGGCCAGGACCTGGTCCTTCAGGCTCCGGCACACCCGCAGGTCGCCGGCCCGGAGATAGGTGATCTGGTCCAGCAGGGGGGCGCTCTCCGGGGTGACGTGCACGAGCCCGGCCACGTACAGCCTCCCGCCGTACCGCTTGAACAGGTTCTCGTCCACCTTCACGCCGTCGCCCACGTAGACACAGCCGTCCGGCAGGACCACGATGTCCGCCCGCTCGTCGAAGAGAGGCACAGCGGCCTCCGCCAGGGATTCGGAGACCAGGAGCTGCCGGGTGGCGAAGCGGACGTTCTTCTCCGCGAGCTTCTCGAAGGCGATGTCCGGGGCCAGGGCCACCACCCGCCGGGCGGCGTAGTAGAGGGCGTCCTGCCTGGCCCGGAGGTGGAAGGTGCGGTCCAGCACGGTGTTCCTCTTGAGGACGATACTGCCGTCGGGGTAGGTGCTGACAGGGCCGTTGATCTGGAAGCCGCTCAGCAGGCCCGTCACGCTCTCGGGACAGGTGATGGGGCCGTTGATCGACATGCCCGCATAGCCGCGCAGGATCTCCTCACAGCCGGAGGCGATGTCCAGGGGGCCGTTGACTTGCAGATACACCTTCTCCTCCGGCACGGCCTGACCGGGGTGGATGGACATGGGGCCGTTGATGGTGGTGATGCGCACGTCCCCGTCCAGCATCAAGTTTCCCGCGGCGTTCACCCGCACAGCGTACCTGCCCATCAGGGCCTGGGCGGCGGGGCTGGTGACGATGCAGGCAGTGTGGATCTCCACCTTATCGTAGGCGGAGAGGGTCTCCTCGGTGACCTTGCGGACGTCGCAGGTGGCGGCATTGATCTTGAGCTTCTTCATGGCGGTTCCTCCTTCAAATTTTAAACAGTTTTTCGTAATACTTGGCCAGACGCTTTCTTTCCACAGCGTACCGCTCCATCCGGGCCAGGATCTGGGCGGTGGTGCTGCTTTTGCGCTTCTTCATGGGGTCCCTCCTTAAAATTTATCCAAGTTCATCGTAGTATTTGGCAAGGTGTCTTCTCGCGGAGGCGAGACGGGAGCGGACCGTGGAGGCGGGGAGATCAAAGCGCTTGGCAAGCTCCGCGGAATTGCACCCGGCGAAGACGCGCAGGATGAAGAGCTCCCGCTCCATGTCCGGCAGGAAGCCCACGAGCTGGGCCACGGCGGGGATGGAGAAGTCCTCCTCAAAGGAGGCGGCCATCAGGGGCTCCTCCCCGCCCAGCACCTCCCGGGACTGCTTTCGCATCTGATCGATATAGAGGTTCCGCGCCGTCTTGTACAGCCAGGAGCGCTGTCTGGACCGCCCCATGTCCTCCAGCTCGTCCAGATGGGCCATGGCCCGCAGGAAGGTCTCCTGGACCAGGTCCTCCGCGCCCGCCTGGGTCATGGCGGTGCAGTAGCGGAGCAGGTCCTTGCGAAATGTGGTGTAAAGTTCCTCTACCATGTCCAGTCTCCTCTCGTTGCGCCTTACACCTTTAAAACGGATGGGAAGGGCCAAGTGTTGACAAGATTTGAAAAAAATTTTTCTCTTCTGAAACCGTTCCCTTGTCCTATGGGTAATTCTGTAGTATAATAGCCATAGTATTTACGAGGGGAGCGTGTCCATGGTCGCCATCATCACGGACGTTCGATACCGCATGTCCCTGGCCCTCATCCGGTCCCTGGGACATGCGGGGGTAGAGGTCATCACCTGCGAGGGGGAGCACTGCCGGGGAAACGCCGCCTCCCCGGCCCTGGGGGCCCGCTCCCGGTATGCCGCCCGCCACGTGTGGCTTCCGGAGGGCCCTGGGTACCTGGACGCCCTGGCGGACCTCTGCCGGGAGCTCGGGGCGGAGCGCGGGTGCCGTCCGGCCCTCCTGCCGGTGGGGGCCCGGACCCTGGGCCTCCTGGCCGGGGACCGGGAGCGGTTCGAGGGCCTCTGCGGCCTGTGCATCCCCACCACGGAACAGCTGGACCTCTTTAACGACAAAGCCCGGGTCTCCGCTCTGGCGGAGGCGCTGGGAGTCCCTGTGCCGGGGCGGTATGTCCGGCAAAAAGGGGAGGAACCGGACGCCTTTTTCCGCCGGACGCCCCTGCCCTGTGTGGTCAAGCCCGTGTGCGGGGAGAAGCTGGGCCTCACCGCCGCCGAACGATACGCCGCGGCAAAGGACCGGGAGCAGGCGAAGGCGGCTTTTGCCCGCTTCTCCCGCCTCGCCGGGGAGGACCCGGTGGTCCAGGAGTACCTGCCCGGCGGGGCCCTGGGGTGCTCGGTGCTGGCCCGGGCGGGGGAGGTGCTCTCCTCCATCTGCCACCGGAGAGTGCGGGAGTACCCCGTCACCGGGGGCCCCTCGTCCTGCTGTCAATGCGTACAGCGGCCGGACCTGGCGTCCTATGCGGAGGCCATGGTCCGGGAGACCGGGTATACCGGCCTCGCTATGTTTGAATTCAAGGAGGACGCCGCCGGAAAGCCCCGTCTTCTGGAGGTCAACCCCCGGGTGTGGGGCACCTTCCCTCTGACCCGCGCGGCTGGGAGCGTGATCCCGCAGCTCTGGTGCGCCCTGGCCTGGAACGCCGGGAACCCGGACAGGCAGGCGCCTCTGCCCCAGCCGGGGCCGCTTCCGGAGACGAAGATGATCTTCGCCGCCTCGGACCTGATGGCGGCTCTGGGCTACGCCCGCCGGGGGCGTCCGGGGGAGGCGCTGAGGGCGCTGGGGGACTTCCTCAACCCCACCGTCCGGGACGGGCTCTTCGAGTGGACGGATATTCTGCCGGGACTGGCCTATTACCGGTCCCTGCTGGCAAAGGAGCGGCATCCATGAGCATCTACCGGGTCGATCTGCATCTCCACACCGCCGCGTCGCCGGACGGGCGCTCCTCCCTAGAGGGCATCGCCAAGGCGGCCAAAGCGGCGGGGCTGGACGCCATCGCCGTCACGGACCACGACCTCTGCACCCCGGTCCCGGCGGCGCTGGAGGGGGTGCTCCTCATCCCCGGGTGCGAGGTCTCCACGGCGGCGGGCCACATCACGGGGCTCTTCCTGGAGCGGCCCCTGCCCCTGGAGGCGCTGGGGCGCCTGCCCGCGCCGGAGGCTGCGGTGGAGGCCATCCGGGAGGCCGGGGGACTGGCGGTGCTGGCCCATCCGTACCAGAGGCCGGGGGCCGCGCCGGAGCAGTTTACCTTCCCCCTGGACGCTATCGAGGCGGTCAACGCCCGGGCCTGCTTCAAGGTCCCGGAGGCCAACGAAAAAGCCGCCGCGCTGGCGCAAAAGCGCGGCCTCCCCGCTGCGGGCGGCAGCGACGCCCACGACGCCGCAGAGGTTGGGAACGCCTGCACGGAGCTGGAGGCGGAAGCGCTGACCCTCCCCGCCCTGCGGGAGGCTCTGGCGGCGGGCAGGAGCCGGGCGGTGCTCCGCCGGAACACGTCCCACCTGCGCAAGGGCCTGTCCCAGTGGACTAAGGCCCGGCGGGGCGGGAGCCTCCCCCGGCTGGGGAAGGCGGCGCTGTACCTGGGGTACTGCGCGGCGCTGGATGTTCTGCGGCCTGTTGGAAAATAATAGGAGGAACGTATGGACGTGATCGAGATGCGGGAATATGAACGGCAGCGCCGTCATGGGCGCTCTGAATAAACTTTTTTCTTTTTTGCTTCTTTTTTCTTTTGTACACAAAAGAAAAAAGAAGGTACGCCAAACTTTCGGAGGTGTTCCATGTCCCTGGTAACAAAAGGCATCGGCCTTGCCAAGAAGGCCAAACACCATTTTCAGGATCAGATCCGGGAGCGGACCCCGGTATATCTCTCGCCGGTGCGGCGGATCGAGCGGGTGGCCACGGAGGAGCGGGTGTGCGCCATGACCTTCGACGACGGGCCCTGCCGCCTGCCGCCGAATCCGGACCGCTCCCGGGGCAAGCCGCTGACGCTGGTGCTGGCGGAGACGCTGGAGCGCTACGGGGCCCGCGGGACCTTTGACGTGGTGGGGGACACCTCCGCCAACTACCCCGACAAGCCCGGAAAGCACGGCTCCGCCTCCTGGGGGGGAGTGCGCTATGACCACTACCCCGACTTTGGGCAGGACGCCAACGGCGGCGTGGTCCACTGCCCGGAGCTGACCGCCCGCCTCCTGGAGGGGGGCCACGAGCTGACCAGCCACACCTACTCTCACGTCCTCTTCGGCTGGAAGCCCCTGGTCTACGGACAGCGGAAATACTTGAGCGGCCTGGAGCCGGTGGTGGAGGACCTCAAGCGCCTCCACGCCTACGTGGAGGATACCTGGCACTATACCATGCGCTTCGGACGCCCGCCCCACTACGTGGACGCCATCCAGGGCGGCTTCACCAGCTACGACGCCTATGCCCTGCTGGGCTACCAATACATGGCCGCAAGTTTTGACGGGGCGGGGTGGCTCCCCCTGGCGACCTATGAGGCGGAGGTGGAGGCCACCTGGCGGCCCATGGAGAAACTTCTGCTGGAGGACCCGGACTTCTTCCGGGGACAGATCATCTTCCAGAAGGACGGGTTCAACATGGCCCGGCGCAGTCCCATCGCCGGCGGCCTGGACAAACAGCTCCAGCTCCTCACGGACCACGGCTACCAGGTGGTGACGGTCTCCGAGCTCCTGGAGCGCTCCCCCTTCCAGGACGTCCTGCCGGACAGCGAGACCGGGCAGGCGGCCCGCCTGCTCCTGGGCCGGGGATGGTGCGCCGCGTATCAGGACAACACCATCCGGCCGGATGCCGTCCTCACCCGGGGGGAGCTGGCCATGATGGCCTTTGGCTGGGACACGGTGCCCAAGCGCATCGAGCTCATCCGCTCCGGCCGGGCGCCCTTCCGGGACTTAGCCCCCCGCCACCCCTATGCCGCCGCCGCCGTCCGGGCCGTGGAGACCCGGGCCATGTCCGCTCAGGACGGACGCTTCCGGCCCGACGCGCCGGTGACCAGCCTGGAACTGGCCCAGTTCTGCGCCACCCGTCTGGGCAGGACCCCGCCGCTGAAGGACTGGTCCCAGGTCACCCACGGGGAGTTCCTGGCCCTGGCGGCGGGACTGATGGGGTGAACAGCGTGTCGAAAAAGCCCCTGCGTGCATGGTCACGCAGGGGCTTTCTCCTGGTGTGGGGGGTGATCTTTTTCTTGCATCACAATGGCGTTCATGCTATAATTTACCACGGTTGTGGAAAAATCGACCCAAAAGTTTCAGGCAAAGAGAAAGGATGAACGTTATGGCAACAATCGCGACCCCCCATATCATCAGAGAGAGCAGCAGCGGCTACAGCACTGTCAGCATCCTGGACGACATGCTCCAGAACCGGGAGGTGGAGTGCGTTGGGGAGATCACAGACGAGTCCGTCTATTCCCTGTGCCGCCAGCTGCGCTACCTCCACCGGCTGGACCCCAAAAAGGAGATCACCATGTTCATCAACAGCCCCGGCGGCTCGGTGACGGACGGCCTGGCACTGTACGATGTGATGAAGGGCATCGCCTGCCCTGTGCGCACCGTGTGCCTGGGCACCGCCGCCAGCATGGCCGCGGTGCTGTTCGCCTCGGGGGCCCAGCGGGAGATCCTGCCCCACGGCAAGGTCATGATCCACGACCCCCTGATCGGGCGGACCGGCGGCAGCGCCCTCCAGCTCATGGAGACCAGCAAGTCGCTGATGGCCACCCGGGAGCACCTGGCCTCCATCCTGTCGGAGCACACCGGGCACAGCCTGGAGGAAATCTATGAAAAGACGGCTCGGGACACCTATTTCGACGCGGAGGAGGCGGTGGCCTTCGGTTTGGCCGACCGCGTCATCACCCAAATCTAACAGGAGAGGAGCGAAACGCAATGACACAGGACACCATGCGTATCCTGGCCCAGGACCGGCTCATCAGCAACAACACCCGGACCACCAAGCTCAATAACAACGACCTCATCATCGGCCCCACCGGCGCGGGCAAGACCCGAAACTACGTCAAGCCCAACCTGCTCCAGTACGCTCTGGAGGGCGGGTGCAGCCTCATCATCGCCGACACCAAGGGAAGCCTGGTGGAGGAGGTGGGGCCGGTGATGGCCGCCCACGGCTATAAGGTCATCAACCTGGACTTCATCAACCTGATGAACAACTCCGTGGGCTACAACCCCCTGGACTTTGTCTCCTATGACCCCGCCCAGAAGGGGTATTCTGAACAGGAAATCCTCACCATCTCCTCCGCCCTGGTCCCCATTGAGACGAAGAGAGACCCTTTCTGGGAGCAGAGCGCCCAAATCTTTCTCTCCGCTTTCATCGGCTACGCGCTGGAGACCCTGCCCCCGGAGGAGCACACCCTGGAGGCGGTGGTCCAGCTCTACCGGAACCTGAGCCAGCCCGTCCGCGTCGAGGACAGGGACAAGAGCACGGCGGGCGCGATCCTGTTCCAGGCGCTGGGCGAGAAGCGGCCGGACAGCGCCGCCTGGCAGAATTACCAGATGGCGTCCAAAATCGTCCCGTCAGAAAAGACATTCGCCTCTATCGAGATGTTCCTGACCAACAAGCTGGCCTCCCTGTCCCTGCGCGGGGCCAAGCGGCTGTATAATCTGGAGGAGCGCATCAACTTCCAGACCCTGTGCCGGGAGAAAACGGCGGTATTCCTCACCATCAGCGACACCGACCGCTCTATGGACAAGCTGGTCAATCTCTTCTACACCCAGGCCCTGGACCAGCTGGTGAAGACCGCCAACACCTCCCCCGGCTACCGCCTGCCCCTGCCGGTGCGCCTCATCCTGGACGACTTTGCCGCCAACGTGACCATCCCCGACTTCGACAAGACCATCGCCATAATCCGCTCCCGGGAGATCAGCGTCAGCCTCATCATCCAGGATATCAACCAGCTCTACAGCCTCTACGGAGTCCCCCGGGGCAATACCATCATCAACAACTGCGACAGCCAACTCTATCTGGGCGGGCAGGACGTGGACACCGCCCAGTTCATCAGCACCAAGGCCAACAAGACCAAGGATACGATCTTGAATATGCCCCTGGATGACGCGTGGCTGTTCGTCCGGGGAAGCGTCCCCGCCCAGGTGCGCAAGTACGACCTGACAGCCCATCCCCTGTACGGCGAACTGCCCGAGGCCGGGGGGACGCCTCCCCCGCTGCCCAAGGCGGAGGAAGGCAAGGTCGGAGCCGGGATGAACGTCCCTGTTCTGGTCAAGCGCATCAAGGTGGTGCTCTCGGGTGGTCCCGTAGAGGACGCGGAGTTCTCCGATACGCTGGAGGCCCTCGAGAAGCGTATTGCAGAGTACACCCAGGAGGATGAGCAGGAGTACACCCCGGACATGGCGGACCCGGACAGCGAGGAGGCCCCGGAGGAGGAGATCCCGGAAGATCTGCGCGCCTCCATGGAAGAAGGGCCGTGGGCGCCGCGCTGGGGCGAGCTTCCCAAGCTGGAGCGCGGCCGCCACGCATGGAAGATCGAGGTGCAGCGGAGCAAGCTGACCTCCCTGACGAACCGGCTGGAACAGGTTCTCTCCGGCAGGGACACGCTGGTCCTTCCCCTGGTGTCGGACCAGCAGGGCCGGTACTCCGAGGACGCCGCATGGACGCTGGTGGGGCGGCTGTACCAGGCTGTCGAATCCTGCACGGGCGACTTTTTGCAAGACATCATGGCGCGGTCCCTCTATGTCTCGTTCCTCTACTGTGCGGTGCGCCTGTGCGCCATCTGTCCGCCGTGGGCAAAGGCAGCCAAGAGCTATCAGCTGGGCATTCCCAAGTGGAAGCAGCTCCAAGGCTCGTTCGACGATATCCTGGACATGGCCCGGCAGGCTGCGGCTCAAAGCGAGAGCGGCCTGTACTGCAAGGAGTTGTACAACCCCCTCGAGCTGGACAGCTTCTTTGCATCGATGGACGGCCTCTACGAGGTGTTTTCCGGCAAGTCCATCAAGTGGACCATCAGCGAGGCCGCCAAGAACGCGGCCAAGGACCAGCACGCCCTGGAGGAAGTGGCCATGCTATACGAGCTGGCGGAGCAATATGGCGACAAACTGCCCGCCGGGTATACGGCAAACGACTTCTACTACGGGAACTACCCGGCAAACGAATATGTGAACGACAGAGCCGGTGTAGCTCTGTACGAGAAGGAGGAGAAGGAGGCAACCGCACGGTGGGAGCGCGAGGCGTGGGCCAAGACCGTGGAGATCCCCTGCAAGGAAGAGTTCTGTATGCACTACCGGAGACTGCGCCTGCTCCTGTTCCGCAAGAACTTCCAGGAATCCCTGTTCCGTATCATCGAGTGCACGCTGGACGCCGTGCTTCTGGAGGAAAAGGCGTCCCTGTTCCTGAAAAGGGACCTGTTCTCGCAGGTATGCGCCCAGCTGGACAGCGTGATGGCCAGCCTGAAGGAACAGAATACCGCCAACAATTAACGGACCTTCGCTGCCGCTGTATAAACAGAAATACCATCTGCCGCAGACGCGGCAGGTGGTATTTTTATGGTCAGAGCGCAGAGAGGACTAGGGCCAGGGCCCCCGCGATCACGGCCTGCACGGCCTTCCCCGCCCAGTGCCAGCGGAAGGACAGCCCTGTGGCGGCGGTGGTGGAGAGGGCCTGACAGTGGACGGAGAGCCCGCCCCAGCCTGTGATGACGGCGGCAAGGATGAAGCCGGTCCGGTCCGGGGAGAGGGCGGCGGTGCCGGTGACCATCTCCAGAACGCCCAGGGCGGGCCCCGGAATCCCCGCCGGGGCCAGCGCCGCCAGGACCCGGAAGAGCACCACAAAGGCGCAGATGTTCAGCGTGGACGTGACCGCCCCGGAGGCGGCGGTGGTGAGGGCCTGGGGGAAGTCCACGGCCTTGGCCGGAAGGTTCGTGCGAAGCAGGGCGGGGCCCCGGTCCGGCTGGAAGCGGCAGAGGAGCAGTCCCGTGAGGAGGGCGGCGGCGATGTGGATCAGAAAGAGCCGCGCCCCGGCCTGGGGGCTGCCCAGTACCGAGGCCCCCACGTACCCAACCAGAAAGGCGGGGCCGCAGTTGTCGCAGAAGCCCAGCAGGAGCTCCGCCTCCTGACGGGTCAGCTCCCCGGCGGCGTAGAGGTCGGCGGCGGTCTTGGCCCCGGAGGGGTAGCCGCCCAGCAGGCCCGTCAGCACCGGCAGGGCGCACACACCCCGCAGGCGGAACAGGGGGCCCATCAGGGGCGCGCAGAGCCCCTGCAAAAAGTCCGCCAGTCCCAGCTGGAGCAGCAGGGACACCACCACGAAAAAGGGGAACAGCGACGGCACCACCGTGCGAAAGCACAGCGTGAGAGCGCCCCGCACCGCCTGGGAGGCGGCCTCCGGCTGTAGTAACAGGAGCGCCCCCAGGACCAGGACCGCCGTTATGGGAAGGATTCGCTTCATTTTCATCACCCGTACAAGCTATGCGCCCCCGGGACAGGTTATGCCCGGGGGCGCTGGCTTTATTGCAGGAGGCTGTGGAGGTAGTCCGCAGCGCTCTGCTGGATGGAGAAGGTGATGTCGATGGCTCCGACGGCGGTGGTGATGGTGAGATAGGCGGCGTCCTTGTAGCTGTAGAGGGTGCAGATTTTGTGGACCTTGGGCTCCCCGCCGCCGGGGCGGGCAGCCCCCTGCTGGTAGAGGGTAAAGGCCCCCTCCCGCTCCAGGCCCGCCGGGAGCTCGGAGAGCTTCCAGGTCTCGATGAAGACGGACTCCACAAAGGCGTCGATGTCCTCCTCGGTGTCCAGGGTCCCCAGGAGCTGTCCGTCAGAGGTGCCGGCGACCTCGATGCGCTGGGCTTTGGAGATGCCGCCGGGGTCGAAGGACAGGTTTTCCTTGACAATCACGCATCCCGACAGGAGGAACAGGCACAGCAGGACGGCGCTCAAGCTGAAAATTCGTGTTTTCATGGGGCCTCCTTATTCCAGATTGAGTTTCTTTCGGAGAATATACTCCGTCCCGGCGAAGTAAACCGCGCCAACCAGGGAGATGCTGAGGATGGCGGTCAGGGAGGTGGCGTGGATGACCGCCTCGGGGCGGGAGGTGAAGAACTCGGTGTTGTTGATGATGTCGAAGAAGCCGAAGCGGAACCCGGCGGCGCCCAGGAAGCTGAGCAGGGCGGAGATTATGGCGTTAATGGCGATGTAGGCCACCACGCTCATGGCGACGCGGTTCTTGTTGAAGAGGTGGCCGATGGCCATGGAGAGATAGAGGTGGAGATAGCTCTGGGCGGTGCCCACGCAGAGGAAGAGCAGGAACTCCAGGAGGAAGAAGAAGGCGTGGGTGGCGTGGCTGTTCCAGTGGGAGAGGACGTAGCGGAGGCCGCTGAAGACCTCTCCCCAGTTGACGCCGTCCCAGGGGACGATGAAGAGGATGGAGCAGATGGCGACTACGATGCTGAGGAGGGTCGTGGCGACGGCGCAGAGGAGCTTGGAGCCGATGAGCTCCCAGGGGCGGACAGGGAGGGTGTGCATGAGGTAGCCCTCGTCGCCCAGGAGGCCCTTGAAGAAGCGCTGGATGACAAAGATCATGGTGACGGCGAACATGGCCACCAGGATGGCCACATAGACCAGCATGGTGATGCCGGCGGTGGTCTCGCCCACGGCGCTGGAGCTGTCCAGACCGTTGAGGGTGAAGCGGTTGATGACCGCCAGGACCAGGGCGGCGGGCCAGATAAAGGCGAACTGCTTGAGCATGGAGCGGAAATCGTACTTTAAGAGTTTTCCAAACATCAGAATGCGCCTCCTTCCAGGTCGTGGGTGCGGAAGACCTCGCGGAACAGGGCGTCCACGCTCTTGTTCTCCCGCTCCCGGATGTTGTCCACGGTGTCGTGGAGGGTGATCTGGCCGTCCTTGAGGAAGATGGCCTCGTCCAGGACCTTTTCGATGTCGCTGATGAGGTGGGTGGAGATCATGACGGTGCCGTCCTCGTTGTAGTTGGTGAGGATGGTGGAGAGGATGAAGTCCCGGGCGGCGGGGTCCACACCGGCGATGGGCTCGTCGAGGAGGTAGAGCTGGGCCTTGCGGGCCATGACCAGGACGAGCTGGACCTTCTCCTTGGTGCCCTTGGACATGCTCTTCAAGCGGTCGCTGGGGGTGACGCCGAGGCTGGCGCACATGCTCATGGCGCGGACGCGGTCGAAGTCGGCGTAGAAGTCGGCAAAGAGGTCGAAGAGGTCGGTGGCCTTCATCCAGTCGGCGAAGTACATGCGGTCGGGGAGATAGCTGATGATGGCCTTGCTGGAGGGGCCCACTTTCTGTCCGTCCACCAGGACGGCGCCCTCGGTGGGCTGGAGCAGTCCGCAGAGGATCTTGATGAGGGTGGTCTTTCCGCTGCCGTTGGGGCCCAGGAGGCCCACGATGCGGCCCCGGCCCAGCTCCAGGTTGAGGCCGCTGAGGGCGGTTTTTCCGCCGTAGCGCTTGGTCAGGCCTGTGCAGGTGACAAGCTGGTCATTCATGTTTCAATTCCTCCTTCATAAACTCGAGAGCGTCGGGCTTGGAGTAGCCCAGCTCCTCCAGGATTTGCAGGCACAGGGCCACAGCCTCCTGTGCCCGGGCTTTTTTTGCCGCCTCGATGACGGCGGCGTCCTCGGTGACGGTCCGTCCGGCGGTGCGTCCGCCGGCGGCGAGGCCGTCGGATTCCAGTTGGGCGAGGGCGCGCTGCATGGTGTTGGGGTTCACACCGGCCTGGGCGGCGAGCTCCCGCACGGCGGGCAATCGGCTCCCGGGGGGATACTCGCCCTTCAGGATGCGAAGGGTCAGCTGTTCGGTCAGCTGCTGCCAGATGGGGCGGTCATCGGTGAAGCGCCATTCCATATGGGGCCTCCTTTCATAAAAATGGGTCAATTTCTAGTTCAGCAACGCATACAGTCCACAGGACAGGGCGTAGAACACATAGATATGGGCGGGGTAGAAGGTGTAGAAGAGGGCTTTGTGTCCGCTCCCCCGGCGTCCGTTGTAGCACAGCATCAGGAGTCCGGCAAAGGCTCCGTACCACTCGTAGTAGGTGGTGAACATCTGGGTCCAGTGGAAATCCGCCGGTTGGGAGGTTAGGAGGCTTACATAGACGAGGACAAAGAAGAAGAGAAAATCGAAGATAATGAACGCGAGGGCCTGACGGCGTCTGTTCCTGCGGAGCATATAGAGAAGGATTCCCTCGATCAGGACCGGGATGCAGGCGTCCAGGCTGAAGCCCCAGGTCGGGACCAGGGTAAGGCCCAGCACAGAGAGGGGCAGGCGGAGTGCGGGGAGCATCCCCTGTGCCATACTCAAGAGAAAGGGCCAGGCCAGGGGGAGGATCACTGCCGCCAGGCCGCGGAGGTACCGTCTCTCTCCCAGCCAGTCGATGCCCTGCCAGACGATCATGAGGATGGCGAAGGAGGTCATCATGCCGTTCATGGGGTAGAAGCCGTCCGGGCGGACGAGGAGGCCGAAGATACTCATCAGCATGAGCAGGGCAGACATGAGTACGGAGAGGGCGTAGACCTTGAGGAAATATTTTTTGCGGTTCCTGGTATGGGTGAAGCCCTCCACGACGCAGAAGAGGAACAGGGGTGCGGAGAGGCGGCCCAGCATACTGAACCAGTCTGGAATCCAGCCAGTGAAGCCGAAGAAGTAGTGGATGTGGTCCAGGACCATGAGCACCAGGGCGATGGTCTTCAGTCCGGTGGAGGTCAGGCCCCGTGGCGCTCCAATCTGGGTTGTTGCGGGTGTCGTCATTGTTGAATCCCTCACTTTGATTTTTTGTACCGTTGTATTAGGTGATTAATACAATAATACAAACCACCTCATTTGTCAAGGGGTTTTCTAAAAAAATTTTCGGGTGCATAGAGTATAGAGATGATTCTTCCGAATATCTGCCATCTCCGACGAAGGCCCGGGGCTCCTCGCCCCGGACCCCGGTGACTTTTTGCACGGCCAAAAAGTCACCAAAAAGCCGCCAAGGGGGCGTTGCCCCCTCTGGACTCCCCCACTCCTCTTGGGCCGGAGGGGCCCGGGAGTGCGCAGTACGACAAGATGGTGCCCTTCCTCCGAACTTCTGCGCGCTCCCCTGGCAAGATTGGCAGAATGTTATTCTCCGCCTGCCGGCCCTCCATGTAGTACTCCCTGCCGAACTGCGCAGCGGATGCGCCATGCGTACATGACAAGAAGTGCAGTCTCGCCCGCACCGTGCCGGTGGCCCGGTAGTCTCTCCAAAGAATCGTGCTTCTCGGAGGCGAACCCAACGATGAAGACTAAAGGGCCAGGGAGTTGCGGCGGAGATTCGACTACCATCGGCCCAGGGCAGACATTGGGAAAAAGAGTCAAACAGGTCGTAGCGTAAACAAAAACCCCCGTAATCAAGGAAGATTCTCAAGAAACGTAGTTTCTTGAGCGTCTTTTTGGTGACTTTTTCCACGCGGAAAAAGTCACCGAGGGTCCGGGGGCGCGGAGCCCCCGGGGCTATCAAATAGAATCATGTCGAAGAAGTCAGGAAAAAACTTGGAGGTACCATGGAAAAGCTGAAAAAAGGAAAAGCAGTATTGAGCGAGGCGGCGGAGCTGTTCGACCTGCCCGCGGACGTGGTAGCGGGCCTGCCCCACATCGAGGTCGTAGGGAACCAGGAGTTTTTTATGGAACAGCACAGGGGCATTCTCTCCTACAGCGGGGAGGAGATCGCCATCAACGGGGAAAATCTCATCATCCGGGTCCGCGGGGAGGGGCTTGCCCTGGTGAGCATGACCGGGGAGGCGCTGCGGATCAAGGGGAGCATCTCCCAGGTGGAGTGGGTGAAGTGAGATGATGAAGCGGATCGTGAACCTCCTGAAGGGGGAGGTGACGGGCCGGGTGGAGAGCGGCTTCCCGGAGCGGGTGCTGAACCTGTGCGCGGAGTACGCCGTCGCCTTCTGGGACATCCGGTGGGAATCGCCGGTGGCCTTCACCTTCACCACCACCCGGCGGGACTGGAAGCGCCTGCGAAAGCTGACCAAACGGATCGACTGCGACATGACCGCCGTCAGCTGGAAGGGCACGCCCTTCTTCCTGGGACGGATGCGCCGCCGGGTGGCCCTCTGGGGCAGCTTGGCGGCGGGGGTGCTCCTGCTCTTTTACAGCTCCCTCTTCATCTGGGACTTCGAGATCGAGGGCAACAAGACCGTCTCCGACCAGGCAATCCTGCGGGCATTGGAAAAACAGGGCGTGGGCTTCGGAACCTACAGCTACGCCGTGAATTCGGCGGTCCTCCGAAACAACATCCTCCTGGAGATGCCGGAGCTCAGCTACATCGCCGTCAACGTCCGGGGGTGCCGGGCCTATGTCCAGGTGCGGGAGCGGGTCTTCGCCCCGGAGATCGTCAGCCGCCGGGACCCCGGCAACACCGTGGCCTCCAAGGACGCCCTCGTCACCGCCATCCAGCCCTGGGACGGCGAGAAGCAGGTCCTGCCTGGGACCACGGTCCGGGAGGGTCAGCTCCTCATCTCCGGCGTGGTGCAAAACGACTTCGGCGGCGTGCGCTACCTGCGGGGCATGGGGAAGGTCTACGGCCGGACCTGGTACACCCTCCAGTGCCGGGTGCCCCTGACCAAGCAGGTCAAGACCTATACCGGGGACGAGAAGGTCCGCCGGGCGGTCCTGATCGGAAAAAAACGGATAAATTTCTATTTTAGCAGTAGCATTCCAGGGGATACTTATGATAAAATAGTAAGTCAGGACAAGTGGACCCTGCCCGGGGACGTGGCCCTGCCCGTGACCATGGTCACCGAGCGCCTGCGTCCCTACACCCTCACAGAGCGGGAGCGGGCCCAGGAGGAGGCCGTCATCCTCGCGGAAAAGGTCCTCTCCGCCCGCCTGGAGGATGCCATGGAGGAGGGAGAGGTCCTGGACCGGGACGTGACATGGCAGACGGAGGGGGACACCCTCCTGGTCACGCTCTCCGCCGAGTGTTTGGAGCAAATCGGGCGGTTCGTGGACGCGCCGGAGTAGGGCCAGCAGCTACACAGGAAGGAAACAATATTTATGGAACAAAAGATAGAGATCGAGCGCCTGGAACAGGCGGTGAACGTCTTCGGCTCCTTTGACGAGAACATCCGGCTCATCGAGACGGAGTTCCAGGTCTCGGTGACCAACCGGGAGGGGGAACTCCGTATCACCGGCGAGCCGGAGGATACCATGCTGGCCGTCAAGGCCCTCAACGCCCTTTTGACCCTCTCCAGCCGGGGGGAGAACATCGGCGAACAGACCGTGCGCTATGTCATCGGCCTGGCCCGGAGCGGTCAGGAGGATAAGGTCAGCGAGCTGACCCAGGACGTCATCTGCATCACCGCCAAGGGCCGCCCCGTCAAGCCCAAGACCATCGGGCAGAAGCAGTACGTGGAGTCCATCATGAAAAACACCGTGACCATCGGCGTGGGTCCGGCAGGTACGGGGAAGACCTACCTGGCCGTGGCGGCGGCGGTGGCCGCCTTCCGGGAGAAACAGGTCAACCGCATCATCCTCACCCGCCCGGCGGTGGAGGCCGGGGAGCGCCTGGGCTTCCTGCCCGGGGACCTGCAAAGCAAGGTGGACCCCTACCTGCGCCCCCTCTACGACGCCCTCTTCGACATGCTGGGCGCGGAGACCTACCACAAGTACCTGGAGCGGGGGAACATCGAGGTGGCCCCCCTGGCCTACATGCGGGGCCGGACCCTGGACGACAGCTTCATCATCCTGGACGAGGCCCAGAACACCAGCCGGGAGCAGATGAAGATGTTCCTCACCCGCATGGGCTTCGGCTCCAAGGTGGTCATCACCGGGGACGTGACCCAGATCGACCTGCCCGCCGACAAGACCTCCGGCCTCAAGGAGGCGGTGCGGGTGCTCAAAAACGTGGAGGGTATCGGCCTGCGGGAGCTCACCGCCCAGGACGTGGTGCGCCATGTGATGGTCCAGCGGATCATCAAGGCCTATGACGACTACTACAGCAACAGCAGCAGTAACAGCAAGCGCAAGCGGGGCTGAATGCCCCATGCCGAGAAAGAGGGGTGCTGGCGCGGTGCCGAAGCAGACGATCGAGGCGTTTTTCCCCCGCACGCCGGAACAGGTGTGGCGGGCGGTGACGGACCCTATCTACTGGGATTGGCCCAACGGTCCGGGTACGGTCCACGAGCCCAGGGACGGCCCCATCATCGTGACCGAGGACTGGGGCCTCACGGAGGAGATGCTCACCGTCTTCCGGGTGGCCGCCTTCGCCCCGCCCAGATGGTACGCCGTGGAGCTGGACAACCGGGAGACCGCCGGCCGCTGCGAGGTCTACTTCTTCCGGGAGCGGCGGGGCACCCGGGTGGAGTTCACCGCCGACCTGTACGGAAAGACGGCCCGGCAGAAGCTGCTGCTCCGCTTCCGGCTGGGGCGGTGGCAGCAGCAGTATGTGGAACATCTGAGGAAAGTACTGAGGATCAAATAATATGGCAAAACGGCATTATCTCCCCGTCACCGCAGACGTGCCGGGGGTGAACGACGGCCTGCGGGCCCTCATCCGGCGGGCCATCCGCACGGCCCTGGCGGCGGAGGGGATCGACTTCCCCTGCGAGATTGACGTGTCCGTCACGGACAACGGGGGCATCCACGCCCTCAACCTGGAGATGCGGGGCGTGGACGCGGCCACGGACGTGCTCAGCTTCCCCTCCTTCGCCCTGACGCCGGGGGAGCTGCCCGGGGAGGAGGACGCAGATCCCGCCACCGGCCTGGTGCCCCTGGGGGACATGGTCCTCTCCCTGGAGCGGGTCCGGACTCAGGCCAAGGAGTACGGACACTCCAACCGCCGGGAGCTGGCCTATCTGGTGGTCCACTCCGTGCTCCATCTGCTGGGGTACGACCATTTGGACGAGGGGCCCCAGAAAGCCCGGATGCGGGAGCGGGAGGAGGCCATCATGGCGGAACTGGGGTTAGAGCGATGAGCGCCCTACAGCTATTTTATGTGTCACTTCATCATTCAACGCTTTTTACGGTAAAAGAGAAAGACGCTTATGAAAATACAGATCAGCGATAATCTTATCAAACACTACTTGAAAAATGTGTACTTCATCAACGGCCACAGCTATGCCGGAAAGTCCACTATGGTAAAAATGCTCTCCGAGCGGTACGGCATGATCCACTGCGGTGAAAACTACCACGACGCCTTCCCGCGGGACAAGCTCTCCCGCTGGAAACAGCCCGGGCTCTGCTATTTCGACACCATGAGCGGCTGGGAGGAGTGGCTGAGCATGACGCCGGAGGAGCACTGGAATTGGACGGAGCAGGTGTCCCGGGAGTGCGTCGAGGTGGAGATCCTGGAGCTCCTGCGGCTGTCCGCCGGAGGAGAAAAGGTCATCGTGGACACCAACATCCCCGTGGAAATTCTGCGGGAGATCTCCGACTACCACCATGTGGCCCTCCTGCTCTGCGACCCGCCGGACATCACCGCCACCCGCTTTTTTGACCGGGATGACCCGGACAAGCGGTTCATGATGGAGCAGATACAGCGGTGCAGGGACCCGGAGGCCGCGCTGAAAAACTTCCGCGCCTGGACCCTCTACCACCCACCTATGGAGGCCGATTGGCGGCACACGGGATTTTTTACCTACACCCGCTCGGATTTTGAAAGCGACACCAGGGAAGAAGTCCTGCATATCCTAGCGGAACATTTTGGATTGTGATAAAAACCCGGCGAACCGCTCAATGCCGGAAATTTCAGAAAGTTGAGGATCATCTCTATGGAAAACATCACGAAGACTGCTATGGTCACCATCGCGGGCCGCCCCAACGTGGGCAAGAGCACCCTGGTCAACGCCCTGGTGGGCGAGAAGATCGCCATCGTCTCCTCCAAGCCCCAGACCACCCGAAACCGCATCTGCGGCGTGGTGAACCAGGGGGACACTCAGTTCATCTTCCTGGACACCCCCGGCTTCCACAAAGCCCGCACCCGGCTGGGGGACTACATGGTGAAGGTGGTCAAAGACTCGGTGGCGGATGTGGAGGCGGTGTGCCTTCTGGTGGAGCCCATCGCCAACGTGGGTGCCCCCGAGCAGGCCCTCATCGACCGCATCCGGGAGGAGCGCCTCCCCGCCGTGCTGGTCATCAACAAGATCGACACCGTCGAAAAGGCCCAGCTCCTGGAGGTCATGGCCGCCTACAGCGCCGCTTATGACTTCGACGCCATCATCCCCATCTCCGCCCAGGAGAAGGACGGCCTGGAGGAGCTCATGACCCAGCTGGAGAAGTACGCCGCCCCGGGCCCCCAGCTCTTCCCCGACGGGATGACCACCGACCAGCCGGAGCGGCAGGTAGTGGCGGAAATCGTGCGGGAGAAGCTTCTTCGGAACCTGGACAAGGAGGTCCCCCACGGCACCGCCATCGAAGTGACGAAGTTCTCCGAACGGGACAGCGGAATCATTGACCTGGACGTGACCATTTACTGCGAAAAGGCCAGCCACAAGGGCATCATCATCGGCAAGAACGGCGCCACGCTCAAAAAGATCAGCTCCCACGCCCGGGAGGACATCGAGCGCTTTATGGGCGCGAAGGTCTATATGCAGACCTGGGTGAAGGTCAAGGAGAACTGGCGGGACAATTTGAACTATATCCGCTCCTTCGGGTATGACGAGCAGTAGAGAGAAGGGAGAAAATACCATGATCTATCAAGAAAAGACGTTTTCACTCCAAGACGGCAGGAAAGTGGTCCTGCGCAGCGCGGAGGAGCGCGACGCGGAAGCCCTCATCGCCTACCTCCAGGCCACCGCCGCCGAGAGCCGCTTCCTCCTGCGGGAGCCGGAGGAGCAGACCCTCACCGTGGAGGACGAGGTCCAGTTCATCCGCAGGAAGAACGAGGCGGAGCGGGACCTTATGCTCCTGGCCTTCGTGGAGGGCCGCTATGCGGGCAACTGCGCCATAAACTCCCACGGTGACAAGCTGAGGGTCCTCCACCGGTGCGATATCGGCATCGCGCTGTACCAGGAGTTCTGCGGGCAGGGCCTGGGGACGCTGATGCTCACTGAGCTGCTGAAAATCGCCAAGGAGTGCGGCTACCAGCAGGCGGAGCTGGAGGTCATCGCCGGCAACGCGCCCGCTATGGGGCTCTACAAAAAGCTGGGGTTCGAGGTCTACGGCACCCGGCCCCGGGACCTCCGCTACAAGGACGGCACCTATGCGGACGCCCATCTGATGGTGAAGATGCTCTAATACAAAAAGGAGAAAAACCGTGGATTATACAGAAAAGACGGTTTCCCTGAAAAATGGGAAGACCTGCGTGATCCGGCGTCCGGAGGCGGCAGACGCGGAGCGGGTCCTGCGCTACCAGAAGGAGACCAGCGGCGAGACCCCCTATCTGGTGGTGGGCCCGGAGGACATCGGCCTGACCGTGGAGGAGCAGGCGGAGCGCATCCAGCGCTGGAACGCCTCGTCCAAGCGCCTGCGTCTCATGGCGGAGATGGATGGGGAGTTTGCGGGCGTGGCTATCGTATACGGGAGCGGCGTCCAGAGCCGTGTACTGCATCGGTGCAGTGTGGATATCACCCTCTACCAGAAGTTTTGCGGTATGGGCATCGGGACAGCGCTGCTGCGCGAAATCCTGACCGCCGCCAAAGCTGCCGGATACGAGCAGGCAGAGCTGGAGGTTGTGTCCACCAACGCTCCCGCTGTCGGGCTGTACAGAAAGCTGGGGTTCGAGGACGTGGGGACCATGCCCCGGGCGCTGAAATATCAGGATGGGACCTATGCGGATTTCCTCCTGATGGCAAGGACACTCTAAGGAGAACTATATGGAGTACATCAGCAAAACCGTCACCCTGAAAAACGGGAAAACCTGCCTCATCCGCCGCGGTGAGGAGCAGGACGCGGAACTCTTGATCGAGCACTGGAAAACAACCGCCGCAGAGACCCGCAACCTGACCCGGGAGCCCAGCGAGGACGACCTGACTGTGGAGGAGCAGCGGGCGCTCATCCGGGAAAAGAACGAGGAGGAGAACGTACTGAACCTCCTCGCCTTCGTGGACGGGCAGCACGCGGGCAACTGCGCCTTCAATCCGGTGGAGGACAGTCTCCGCGTGCGGCACCGATGCGCTGTGGGGATCGCCCTGTACCAGAAGTTCTGCGGCATGGGCGTCGGGACGGCGCTGCTGAGCGAGATTCTGGCCGCCGCCAAAGCCGCCGGGTACGAACGGGCGGAGCTGGAAGCGGTGTCTACCAACGCCCCGGCGATCGGGTTGTACAAGAAGCTGGGCTTCGAGGTCATTGGGACCATGCCCCAGGCGCTAAGGTATCAGGATGGCACCTATGCGGACTTCCTCCTGATGACGAAGCGCCTGTAACGGAGAAACGGAGAATACGTTATGGAATATAAAAGCAAAACTGTCACACTGAAAAACGGGAAAACCTGCCTCATCCGCCGGGCGGAGGAGGCCGACGCGGAAGCTCTGCTGGAGCTCATGAGGACCGTCGCCGGAGAGACCACCAATCTGGTGCTGGAGCCGGGGGAGATCACCACCACAGTGGAGCGGGAGCGGGAAATCCTCCGGGCAAACTGCGAGGCGGACCGGAGCCTCGTCCTGCTGGCGTTCGTAGAAGGGAAGCTGGCCGGGACCTGCAACTTTGGCCCCGCGGGCAAGCGGAACCGGACGCTGCACCGATGTGCGGCGGCGGTCTCGGTCTGCCGCGCCTCCTGGGGCCTCGGCATCGGGACGGCGCTTCTGGGGGAAGTCTTGGACGCCGCCAAAGCCGCCGGGTATGAGCAGATGGAGCTGGAGGTGGTGTCCACCAACGCGCCCGCCGTCGGGCTGTACAAGAAACTGGGCTTCCAGGTCATGGGGACCATGCCCCATACGATGAAGTACCGGGACGGCACCTACGAGGATTTCCTGTTTATGGTGAAATACCTCTGACACAACTTTCCACGCATATCCGACAAGTTCCCTGCCCACCATAGAACCGGGAGGGCAGAGAGATGGAAGACGGCTATTGGGACCTGTTCTGGAACACCGGCCTGCCGGAGGCATACCTCCTGCGCAAGCGGAAGGACCGGGAGCCCGGGGACAAACAGGACCGGCGGCGGTAGGACCCGCCGCCTACATAGAGAGGCGCGTATGGCTGGAGAACGGACCGTTATAAGAGGCATCGTCCTGCGGAGCACGGACACCAAGGAAAGCGACAAAATCCTCACTGTACTCACCGCGGCGGGGAAGCTGACCGTCATCGCCAAGGGGGCGAGAGGCCGGAAGAGCCGGGTGACAGCCTGCACCCAGCTTTTGGCGTACTCGGAGCTGACCATCAGCGAGAGCCGGGGGTGGCAGTACCTCGGCGAGGGGGCGACCATCGCCCTCTTCGAGGGGGTGCGCCGGGACATCGTCCTGCTGAGCCTCGCAAGCTACTTTGCGGAGCTGACAGAGGCGGTGGCCCTGGAGGACGTGGAGAACGGGGAGGTCCTCTCCCTGCTCCTCAACGCCCTGTACGCCCTGGGGGAGCTGAAAAAGCCGCCGGAGCTGGTGAAAGCCGCCTTCGAGCTCAAGCTGATGAGCGTCATCGGCTTCGCGCCCCTGGCGGACGCCTGCGCCTACTGCGGGAGGACCGCCCCGGAGGCCCCCCTGCTGGACATCCGGGAGGGCGTGGTGCGGTGCAAGGGGTGCGGAAAGGGCATGGGGGGGCTCTCCATGCCCCTCTCGGACGCATCCCTCGCCGCCCTGCGGCGGGTGCTCTACGGGGAGGCCAAGCGCCTCTACAGCTTCAAAGTGCCCCAGGAGGACCTGAAAAAGCTCGCGGACGCGGCGGAGGCCTACGTCCACGCCGTGCTGGAGCGGGGGTTCAAGACGCTGGATTTTTACAAAGGACTGGTGGGATAGATGGAACACGAGCTTCGGGAGATCACCCTCGGCGGATACCGGCTGTCGGTGGACGCGGCGCGGACCCGGGCCTATTATGCCGCCCAGCCGCCCTATGAGTGCCCCTGTGCCGGGTGCAGGAACTTCGTCCAGGCGGTGCGGCATCTGCCGCGGGAGGCGAAGGAGCTCTTTGACGCCCTGGGGCTGGACCCGGCCAAGCCGGAGGAGGTCTGCTCCTACCCCGGCGCCCGGGAGGAGGCTCACGGCGGCGCGTGGTACCACATCTGCGGGACCATCCTGGAGGGCGGTACGCCGCCGGAGGGACAGCGGTTCAGCGAGTGGGTCCAGGCGGCGGAGAAGTTCGAGGCGGCTTTTACCGGCGATCACAGCCTCCCGGCGGAGGACTTCCCCAGGCCGCTCTTCCAGATGGATACCGATTTTTGGCTCCCCTGGGTGCTGGAGGAGGAGAATCCGGACGGGGCGTGAGGTGAGCCGTGTATACAGTTGGAAAAATCGATGTCGAAAAATACCGTGTGGTTTCGCCGGACATCCGGACTGATGAGGTCATCATCACCGAGGAGCGGATCAGGCATATCCAGGAGCGGCATCCGGGGGAGCTTGAGCGGTATGCCGGATATCTGCGGGATGTTGTAGAACATCCCTCGTACATCATTGCCGATGAACGGCCAAACACTGCGGTGGTCCTGAAAGAACTGGAAGCGCAGGGGGACCATCTGCGGCTGGCGCTCCGGCTGGCCACTGCGGCAGATCATCCGGATCATAAAAATTCCGTTCTACGTTTATGCGGATACGGGAGAAAGAGTGGCTAAGGCTGTTGCGCAACAAAAAAATCCTTTACAAAGAGGGATAAAGCGGCTATAATAAGAGTAGGATAAACTGGTCCTTTGAGGTGGTAGATTTCGTCCCGACCACACGCCGATGGTAACGACAGGGGTGACCCGAGAGATGCAGGAGCATGGGACGCCTGCCAAAGGACCAGCCTATGGGCCGCAGAGATGCGGCCCTTTTTCACTTAGCAAGGAGGTCGACACCCATGCACACTACACTACATCCGGTCCCCCGGGAGGAACGGCATATCCTGGGGAACCTTCTGGAAAAATATCTCTACGAGTTTTCACAGTACGAACTGCTGGCCTTCAACGAGGAGGGCCTTTTCGGGTACGATTACCTGGACAACTACTGGACGGAGGCGGATCGTGCGGCGTACTTCATCCGCGTGGAGGGCAGGCTGGCGGGGTTCGTCCTCCTCTACCGGCACGCGGAACGCCGGGACCGGCCCGTGGACTGGTCGGTGGCGGAGTTCTTCGTGGCCTACCCCTACCGGAGGCGGGGCGTTGGCTCGGCGGCGATGGCGGAGGTCTTCGCCCGCTACCCGGGGCACTGGCAGATCGGGTACCACCCCAAGAACCTTGGCAGTGCGGCATTCTGGCGCAGAGCGGCGGAGAAAGCGGCCTCCGGCCCGGTGGAGGCTGTGACCGGAGATCAGCCGTACAAGGACGGCAGTCCGGCCCAGGTGTTGTGCTTTCACGTATGACAGGAGCGAAACGAAGTTTCGCGGACAAAAAGTTTTTTCTTTTCTGCTTCTCTTTTCTTTTGTACACAAAAGAAAAGAGAAGGTACGCATCAAAGGAGAACAGAGCATGAGCGAATTATTTGACAAATCAATACGAACGCTGGAGCTGCCGGCGGTGCTGCGGATGCTGGCGGATCAGACCAACAGCGCCGAGGCCCGGGAGAAGGCCCTGGCCATCGTGCCGGAGACGGACATCGACTTCGTAAAACGCCTCCAGGACGAGACGGACGCGGCCCGGGCCATGATCGGCGTGAAAGGCTCCCCGGCCTTCTCCGGCATCAAGCCGGTGGGGGAGAGCCTCTACCGGGCGGACCGGGGCGGCGCGCTGAACACCCGGGAGCTGCTGGACATCGCGGGGGTGCTCCGCTGTGCGCGGCGGGTGCGGGAGTACTTCAGCGAGGGCGAGCCCACGGCCATCGACCACTTCTTCTACGCCCTGCGGGGCAACCACTACCTGGAGGAGCGGATCACCACCGCCATATTGGACGAGGACGAGATTGCCGACAACGCAAGCCCCGAATTGGCCGACATCCGCCGCCACAAGCGCAACGCCGCCGCCAAGGGCCGTCAGATCCTGCAAAAGATCATCTCCTCCCAGAGCTACAGCAAGGTGCTCCAGGAAACCATCATCACCCAGCGGGACGGGCGGTTCGTGGTGCCGGTGAAGGCGGAGTTCCGCTCCAGCCTCCCAGGGCTGGTCCACGACGTGAGCTCCAGCGGGGCCACCGTCTTCGTGGAACCCATGGGCGTGGTCCAGGCCAACAACGAGCTCAAGGAGCTGGAGGCCAAGGAGAAAAAGGAGATCGAGCGCATCCTGCGGGAGCTCTCCGCCCAGGCTGCGGGATGTCAGCGGGACATCCTCAGCGACTACGAGAACCTGGTGCGCCTGGACCTCATCTTCGCCCGGGGACAGCTCAGCTACAGGATGAACGCCACCCGGCCGGAGATCCGGCGCAGCGGCGGCGTCAGCCTCCGCCACGCCCGGCACCCCCTGCTGGACAGCGGCAAGGCGGTGCCCATCACCATCGAGCTGGGGCAGACCTTTGACACCCTGGTCATCACCGGCCCCAACACCGGCGGCAAGACCGTGAGCCTCAAGACCCTGGGCCTTCTCACCCTCATGGCCCAGTGCGGGCTCCACATCCCGGCGGACGACCGCAGCGCGGTCAGCGTCTTCGACCGGGTCCTGGCGGACATCGGAGACGAGCAGAGCATCGAGCAGAGCCTTTCCACCTTCTCCTCCCACATGGTGACCATCGTGAAGATCCTGGAGGAGGCGGACGAGCACAGCCTCATCCTCTTCGACGAGCTGGGCGCGGGCACGGACCCTGTGGAGGGCGCAGCATTGGCCATCGCCATCATCCAGCACGTCCGGGAGCGGGGCGGCAAGATCGCCGCCACCACCCACTACGCGGAGCTCAAGACCTTCGCCATGACCACGGCGGGGGTGGAGAACGCAAGCTGTGAGTTCGACGTGGAGACCCTGCGGCCCACCTACAAGCTCCTCACCGGCATCCCCGGCAAGTCCAACGCCTTCGCCATCTCCCAGCGGCTGGGCCTGGACCCCATGGTCATTGAGACCGCCAAGGCCCAGATGGACAGCGAGTCCATCCGCTTCGAGGACGTGCTCACCCAGCTGGAGGAGAAGCGCCAGCGCCTGGAGAAGGACCAGACCGAGGCGGAGCGCCTGCGCTCCCAGCGAGAGACGGACGCCAGGAAGGCCCGGGAGTTCCGGGAGCAGATGGAGCGGGCCAAGGACAACGCCCGCACCCGGGGCGAGGCCGAGGCCCGGCGCATCGTCCGGGAGGCCCGGGCCCAGGCGGACGCCATCTTCGAGGAGCTGGACCGCCTGCGCAAGGAGCAGGAGAAGGCCGCCAGCTGGCAGGCCGTCAACGACGCCCGGGCCGCCATCCGGGGACAGCTCAAGAGCGCGGAGGAGAAGCTCCGCTTCCAGGACGACGTCCGGGAGCCCGTGCCCGCCCCCAGCCGCCCCATCCGGGAGGGGGACCTGGTGGAGCTGGCGGGCACCAAGCGGCAGGGCGTGGTCACCGGCATTGTGGGCGACCGGCTGCAAATGGAGACAGGGAACATGAAGCTGACCGTGAAGGCGTCGGACGTGCGCCTCATCGAGGAGGCGGAGGTCCGGGAGAAGAAGGAGGCCCAGCGGCAGGTCACCACCCACATCCGCCTGGCCGGAGCCCGGGCCGCAGTGAACGAGCTGGACATCCGGGGCCTCATGACCGACGAGGCGGACCTGCAGGTGGACCAGTTCCTGGACAACGCCCTCATGGGCAAGCTCAACGTGGTCACCATCATCCACGGCAAGGGTACCGGCGCCCTGCGCAAGGCGGTCCACCAGCAGCTCAAGCACCACCGGGCGGTAAAGAGCTTCCGCCTGGGACGCTACGGCGAGGGGGAGGACGGTGTCACGGTGGTGGAGCTCCGGCAGTGAGGAGGCACCAGCGCGCCTGATTTTTCATAAAATATGGGGTGGGGTCCGGGAATCGGCCCCGCCCCCGAGAAAATGTATAAAAGTCCGCTTTTTCGGGGATACTTTCCATAATTGAGGGCTTTTCCAGCGACATATGTTTGGAAAAGGGCTTCTTTTTACAAAATATCCAACAAAGCTGTCTCGAAATCTTTGGAATATGGAGACAATTTTGTTGAATATCCCCTTGACGGGAAAAAAGAAATTTGCTAACATACTAAGTACATTCCCAGCTGCGTACCATTCCGTGCAGATCGAGATATGAAGAGGAGATAGGTTTATGTATACTCAGGAAGTTACCATCAACAACGAGGTAGGCCTGCACGCACGGCCTGCCACCTACTTCATCCGTAAGGCCAACGAGTTCAAGAGCGGCATCTGGGTAGAGAAGGACGAGCGCCGGGTCAATGCCAAGAGTCTTCTGGGCGTGCTGTCCCTGGGGATCGTCAAGGGGACTACCATCACCTTGATCGCCGACGGCTCCGATGAGAAGGAGGCCGTGGAGGCCCTTGCCGAGCTGGTCCGTTCCGGAGACTTCGGCGAGTAAGTCCCCGGTTCTTTGACGGATGAAAGGATGAAAGACTGTTTCGGTAACGGAGCAGTCTTTTTCTGTTTTTTGACAGACAGAAGGAGGATCGCCCATGAGCTGGAGGACCTGCAAAAAATTTGACGCCCACGTCCACGTCCTGCCCGGCGAGCGCACGGCGCAGTTCCTCGCGGACGAGGGGCCGGACGCCCCCTGGTCCCGGTGCGGCGCGGAGGACTGCCTGCGCCGGATGGACCAGTACGGCATCGAGCGGGCCCTGCTGGTGCCCGCCAACGACCAATACCTGTACTTCCAGGACCCGGGGGAGACCAACCGCTTCCTGGGCGGCCTGGTGCGGGAGCACCCGGACCGCTTCCGGGCCTTTGCCGATGTGACCGCCAGCGGGGCCTATTTCATCGAGCAGACACCCTATATCCTGGAGGAGGCGGTGGAGGAATACGGGCTCTCCGGCCTGAAGCTCCACCCCACCAACCTGCACATGGACGCCGACGACCTGCGCCTGGTGCCAGTGCTCCGGAAGGCGGCGGAGCTGGGCGTGCCCGTGATGTTCCACTCCAACCCCTGCCGCCTGGGGTTCCACGACAACTGCGCACCGGATAAGATCAACCGGATGATCCAGGTCTTCCCGGACCTGGAGGTCATCACCGCCCACCTGGGCGGCATGAAGTGGCAGGACGCTCTCACCGGGTGCACCTGGGTGGATATGTCGTATATCCTGCCCAAGCTGGCGGGGCTCTACGGCATCGAACAGGTCAACCGCATCCTGCGCGCCTTCGGGCCGGAGCGGCTGATCTTCGCCACCGACTTCCCCGACGGGGAGTATGACGCCTACTTCGATATCCTGGACCAGATGGACTTTTCGGACGCTGAGATCACGCAGATCGCCTGGGGAAACATCGCGGGCCTGCTTGCACCGGAGGACCGCCCATGACAAAAGAAGAGCTCCTGGAAAAAGCCAATTCCCTCCCCCTGGCCCCGGGGGTGTACCTGATGCACAACAAGGAGGGCACGGTTATCTACGTGGGCAAGGCCAAGAAGCTGAAAAACCGGGTGAGCCAGTACTTCCAGGCCGGGCGGGGCCACGACTGGAAGACCCACACCATGGTCGGCCAGGTCCACCACTTCGACACCATCATCGTCGGCAGCGAGTTCGAGGCCCTGGTGCTGGAAAACGCCCTCATCAAGCAGTACATGCCCCATTACAACATCCTGCTCAAGGACGACAAGGCCTACCCCTTCGTGCGCCTGAGCCGGGAGGCGTACCCGAAATTCTCCATCGTCAGCCGCCCCGCCAATGACGGCGCCAAGTACTACGGCCCCTATGGCGGCCGCATGGAGACCCGCTCCGCCCTGGACGCCATCCGCCGGGCCCTCCACCTGCCCACCTGCAGCAAGACCTTCCCACGGGATATCGGGAAGGAGCGGCCCTGCCTGAACCACCACATGGGCCGGTGCGACGGCTTCTGCCGGGCGGAGATGACGGCGGAGGAGTACAACCGCCGCATGGACCTCGCGGTGCAGCTCCTGGAGGGCAGGGTGCGCCTGGTGACCGGCCAGCTGGAGGAGGAGATGCAGCGGGCCGCAGAGGACCTGCGCTTCGAGGAGGCCGCCGCCCTCCGGGACCGCATCGAGGCCATCAAGATCCTGGGCAAGCGGCAGAAGGTCATCGCCGCCGTCTGCGCGGACACCGACATCTGGGGCCTCTACCTGGAGGCCAAGTGCTGTTTCGCGGTGCTCCACTACGAGGAGGGGCAGCTCACCGGACGGGAGGCCGAGCTCTTCGCCGCCTCCGTCCTGGAGGACGAGGGGGAAATTCTCTCCGCCCTGCTCCTCCAGTACTACGGCGAGCGCCGGGTCCTGCCCAGGGAAATCTGCATCCCCACGGCCATCGAGGACCAGGAGGTCCTGGGGCAGCTCCTGACCGAGAAAGCGGGGCACAAGGTGGTCATCCGCGTCCCCCAGCGGGGGGAGCGGGCACAGGTGCTCCAAATGGCCGCGGACAACGCCCGGGAGGAGGCCGAGCGCCAGACCACCAGCCAGGAGCGCTCCGACCGCACTCTGGAGCTCCTCGCGAAGCTGACGGGCCTCCCTGCCCCGCCGGAGAGGATGGAGTCCTACGACATCTCCAACACCGGAGGGGAGGACATCGTGGCCTCCATGGTGGTCTTCCACGGCTCCAGGCCCGCAAAGGACTGCTACCGCCGCTTCCGCATCAAGGAGCTGGAGGGACACCCCGACGACTACCGCTCCATGGAGGAGGTCCTCACCCGCCGCATGACCCGCTATATGGAGCAGGACAAGAAGTTCATGCCCCTGCCGGACGTGATGCTCATCGACGGCGGCGAACAGCACGCGAAAGTGGCCCAGCGGGTGGTGTCCCGCTTCGGCGCGGCCATCCCCATCTTCGGCATGGTCAAGGACGACCGCCACCGCACCCGGGCCCTGGTCACCCCCGAGGGCCGGGAGATCGGCATCCAGAACTACCAGTCCGTTTTCGCCCTCATCGGCCGCATCCAGGAGGAGACCCACCGCTTCGCCATCACCTTCAACCGGCAGAGCCACGGGAAATCCGTCCGGGGCTCCACCCTGGACGCCATCCCCGGCGTGGGGGAGGCGCGGCGCAGCGCCCTGCTCAAGCACTTCCGGAGCGTGAAGGCCATCAAGGAGGC
>Ga0137309_100023_pt1 | contig 90401 bp, 83 predicted proteins | sample NAcewiD2O_June_FD_97179 | JGI IMG/M metagenome (GOLD analysis project Ga0137309, IMG submission 97179) | Mouse cecal microbial communities from Vienna, Austria - N-Acetylneuraminic amended D2O_June | ecosystem: Host-associated > Mammals > Digestive system > Large intestine > Cecum | place... | reverse complement strand
TCCCTAAATTTCCCAAAAGATAAAAAAGCGATTGAACTTTTCTCCCATTTCCTGTATAATCAGATCAGCCGGGGAGAAGTTTTGGCCCCGCTGCTTTCCATACACATTTTTATTAAGGAGGAAAACCAGTATGAAGAAGTTTCTTGCATTGCTGCTGTCTATGATTCTGGTCCTGAGCCTAACCGCCTGCGGAGGCGGCGGAGGCGAAGACAGCAAGCCCGCGGACGAGTCCAAGCCCGCCGACACCCAGCCGCCCGCCGATTCCGGCAGCGAACCCGCCGAGGGCAAAACCGTGAAGGTGGGCCTCATCTGCATCGGCGACGAAAACGACCAGGGCTACACCTACAACTTCATCCGGGGCAAGGAGGCCGCCACAGAGGCCCTGGCCGCCAAGGGCATCAACGTGGAATGGGTTACCAAATGGAACATCGGAGAGGACTCCGGCTGCGAGGACGCCAACATCTACGAGGGCCGCTATTTGGCGGGCATCGTGGCGGGCATGAAGCTCCAGCAGATGATTGACGACGGGGAAATTTCCGCCGATCAGGCCGTCATCGGCTACGTTGGCGCCTTCTCCTTCGCCGAGGTTATTTCCGGCTTCACCTCTTACTTCCTGGGCGCCCGGAGCGTCTGCCCCAGCGTCACCATGAAGGTCCAGTTCGTGGGCTCCTGGTCCGACGCCACGGAAGAGGCCAACGCCGCTTCCGCCCTGGCGGATATGGGCTGCGTCATGATCTCCCAGCACTCCGACAACACCACCCCCGCCACCACGGCCCAGTCCAAGGGCGTGTTCCACACGGGCTATAACAACGACATGATCTCCGTCGCCCCCGAGGCCTCCCTCATCGGCACCCGGATCAACTGGGCCCCCTACTTCGAGTACGCCATCGAGTCCGTGGCCAACGGAGAGAGCTTTGACCAGGACTGGTGCCACGGCATGGACATGGACGCCGTGGTCATGACGGACCTGAACGAGGCCATTGCCGCCCCCGGCACCGCCGAGAAGCTGGCGGAAGTAGAAGACAAGCTTCGCACCGGCGATCTCCAGGTCTTCGACACCTCCACCTTCACCATCGAGGGTAAGGCTCTGGAAAGCGCCTTCGCCCTGGACACCGACGGCGACTTCACTCCCGACTCCGAGGAGGCCGTGTTCGACGGGGCCTTCCACGAGTCCTACTTCCAGTCCGCTCCCTACTTCGCCCTGTCCATCGACGGCATCGAGTGGCTGAACTCCGCGTTCTAATTCAGCCTACAAAAGAACTTGATAGGGGCCCCTGCGGGGGCCCCTGTTCTTTTCCACTCCATCCCGACTCCGCCCGGCGCAAGCGCAGTCCCCCGCCGGGACCTCTTAGAAAGGATGAGCGTTTTTTGGAACACAATGTATGCGCCATTGAGCTAAAAGGCATTACCAAGCGCTTCGGCGAGGTGGTGGCCAACGACGGCATCGACCTGCAATTAAACCGGGGGGAAATTCTCTCCCTGCTGGGGGAGAACGGCAGCGGAAAAACCACGCTGATGAACATGCTCTCCGGCATCTACTTCCCCGACGAGGGCAAGATTTTTGTGAACGGCGAACCCGTCTCCATCCGCTCCCCCAAGGACGCCTTTGCGTGCGGCATCGGCATGATTCACCAGCACTACAAGCTGGTGGACGTGTTCACCGCCGCGGAAAACATCGTCTTAGGGCTGGAGGAGGGCGGCAAGCTGGATATCAAGGCCGCCGAGGCCAAGGTCCGGGACATCTGCAAACGCTATGGCTTTGACATCGACCCAGGCCAGAAGATCTACGACATGTCCGTCTCCCAGAAGCAGACGGTGGAGATCGTCAAGGTCCTCTACCGGGGGGCCGACATCCTGATTTTGGACGAGCCCACCGCCGTCCTCACCCCCCAGGAGACGGACAAGCTCTTTGAGGTGCTCCGGGCCATGAAGGCCGACGGGAAAGCCATCGTCATCATCACCCACAAGCTCCACGAGGTCATGGCCCTTTCCGACAAGGTGTCCGTCCTCCGCAAGGGAAAGTACATCGGAACCGTGAAAACCAGCGAGACGAGCCCCCAGGCCCTTACGGACATGATGGTGGGCCACGCCGTGACCCTGAACATCGACCGCCCCCGGTACGAACGGCCGGTGAAGCGCCTGGAGGTCAAGGGCCTCACCGTTCTGGACGGGGAGGGGGTCAAGAAGCTGGACAACGTGTCCTTCACCGCCCTGGGGGGCGAAATCCTGGGCGTGGCGGGCATTGCCGGGTCCGGCCAGAAGGAGCTGCTGGAGGCCATTTCCGGCCTCTGCCTGGTCAACCAGGGGGAAATTCTCTACACCCCCGACGGGCAGGCCCCCGCCAATCTGGTGGGCAAAACCCCCATGCAGATCCGCAAGGCCGGGGTGGCCATGGCCTTCGTCCCCGAGGACCGGCTGGGCATGGGCCTGGTGGGGTCCATGGGCATGACGGGGAACATGATGCTCCGCTCCTGGAAAAAGGGCCCGGGGGTCTTCCTCAACCGGAAGGACCCCAACGAGCTGGCCCTGCGGGTGTGGAAAGAGCTGGAGGTGGTTACCCCCAGCACGGACTTCCCCGTCCGCCGGATGTCCGGCGGCAACGTGCAGAAGGTGCTGGTGGGCCGGGAAATCGCCAGCGCCCCCTCGGTGCTCATGACCGCCTACGCGGTCCGGGGTCTGGACATCAACACCTCCTATACCATTTATAATCTGCTGACGGAACAGAAGATGAAGGGCGTGGCCGTCATCTACGTGGGCGAGGACCTGGACGTGCTGCTGGAGCTGTGCGACCGGATTCTGGTCCTCTGCGGCGGAAAGGTCAGCGGCGTGGTGGACGCCCGGTCCGCCGCCAAGGAGCAGATCGGCCTGCTGATGAGCGCCTTGGGCGGAAAGGAGGCAGAGGCATGAGCCACGAGAAAAAGATTCCCCTCATCCGCCTTGCCAAGCGGGACGGCATGGAGGGCTGGAAGGTCTGGTGCATCCGGTGTGGGTCCATCCTCTTCGCCCTGCTGCTGGGGGCCCTGGTAATGGGCCTGGCGGGGGCCAATCCCGTCACCGCTTACGGCACCATGATTTCCGGCGCCCTGGGGAAAAAGAGCGCCGTCCGCCAGACGGTGAAGATCGCCGTCCCCCTGCTTGGATGCGCCCTGGCCATCGCCCCCTGCTTCAAGATGCGCTTTTGGAACATCGGCGCGGAGGGCCAGATCACCGCCGGAGCCATTGCCGCCAGCTACTTCGCCCTCTTCTGGGCAAACCGCCTGCCCTCCCCCGTGCTGCTGCTGGTGATGGGCCTGGCGGGCGCGCTGGCCGGGGGCCTCTGGGCCCTGATCCCCGCCTTTTTCAAGGCCAAGTGGAACACCAACGAGACTCTCTTCACCCTGATGATGAACTATATCATCATCGGCGTGGTCCGCTGGCTCCAGGGCGGGCCCTGGGAGGGCCGGAAGGGCTCCCAGATCATTCCCCAGTTTGACGAGGCCGCCTGCCTCCCCCGGGTACTGGGGGTCCACTGCGGCTGGATCATCGTGCTGGTTCTGGTGGTTTTCATGCACGTCTACATGAACCACACAAAACACGGATATGAAATCGCGGTCATCGGCGACAGCATCAACACCGCCCGGTACGCGGGCATGAACGTGGGCCGGGTGATGATGCGGACCATGTTCCTCTCCGGGGCCATCAGCGGCATCGTCGGGTTTATCGTGGCCTCCGGGGCCAACAACACGCTGTACGACGGCGTGGCCGGAGGCGTGGGCTTCACCTCCATCACCGTGGCCTGGCTCAGCCAGCTCAACGCCTTCGCCATGGTGGGCATCTCCGGCCTGCTGGCGGTTTTGAGCAAGGGGGCCGAGACCCTTCAGACCCGCATGGCGGTGCCCACCTCCATCTCCGACATCATCACCGGCATCCTGCTGTTCTGCATGCTGGGCTGTGAGTTTTTCATCAACTACAAGCTGATTTTCCGCGGCGCGGGGAGGAAGGAGGCGCGGCATGGGTAACTTTTTGAGCTTGTTCCTGGCCCTCATCATCGCCGCCATCACCTACGGCACGCCGCTGCTCTTCGGCACCCTGGGGGAGATTCTGACGGAGAAGTCCGGCAGCCTGAACCTGGGCGTGGAGGGCATCATGTTCATGGGCGGCGCCCTGGGCCTGGGGGGCGTGTTCTACTATGAGAAGGCGGCGGGAGCCGGGGCCAGCGGCTTTGCGGCCGTGGGCATCGGCATCCTCTGCGCCTTCCTGGCGGGGGCCCTGGCCTCTCTGATTTTCAGCTTCCTCACCATCACCCTCCGGGCCAACCAGAACGTCACCGGCCTGGCCCTGTCCATCTTCGGCACCGGCGTGGGCCAGTTCGTGGGCGAGTACATGCGGGTCCGGGAGAACGGGTATATCTCTATCGGAAACGCCCTGAAGGGATTTTTCCAGAACTCCCCCTTCCCGGCGGCCCTCCAGAGGATCCCCGTTGTGGGCGGCGTGCTGTTTGGCAACAGCGTGTTTTTCTACCTGGGGCTCATTCTGGCCGCCGGAATGTTCTTCTTCCTAAACCGCACCCGGACGGGCCTGTATCTCCGCTCGGTGGGCGAGTCTCCGGCCACGGCGGACGCGGCGGGCATCGCCGTGGAGCGGTACAAATACCTGGCCACGGTCATCGGCGGCGGGATCTCCGCTGTGGGCGGCATGGTGTACATCATGACCATCGCCGGGTGCGTGTGGAACCATGAGGGGCTCAGCGGCGTGGGCTGGCTGGCGGTGGCCCTGGTGATCTTCTGCATGTGGCGGCCCCTGTCCGCCATCTGGGGCTCGGTGCTCTTCGGCGCGCTGATGATTTTGTACCTGCGGCTGGTGCTGCCCTTTGTGCCCACCCAGCTCTACAAGATTTTGCCCTATGTGGTGACGGTGATTGTGCTGATCGTCTCCAGCATGCGCAACAACAAGGAGAAGCAGCCCCCCGCCAGCCTGGGGCTGGCCTATTTCCGGGAGGATCGGTAAGCGGCCCTCTTTGGGGAGCTTGTGAAGACCGGCGGCCTTACGGGCCGGCTCCGCGCCGCGCCCGTAAGGCCGCCGGTTTTTCCTTTTTTCGTGCCATTTTTCCAGTTAAAGCGTTTACAATGTTGACATACCGGGCGCTTTCCAGTATAATAATCCCGCTGTAAATTATGGCAGGAGGTCGATCGTGTCATGAAACAATTTTATGGAATGAGCCAGCGGGGAAACCTGGACGAGGCCCTCAGCGGGCTGCGCAATCCTGAGTTCATCATGCTTTTATCCAACAACAACCAGTTTGAAGCCCATGTCAAGGCCCTGGAGCAGCGCTTTCCCGGTGTGCCCAGCATCGGCTGCATCGGGATGTGCTACCAGCTGGGCGTGGTGGAAAACGGCGTGGGCGTCATCGCCTTTTCCGAAGGCGTTACCGCCGCCGCGGGCGTTTTGGAGGAAGTGTCCGCCATGCCGGTGAAGTACATCCAGCGGATGGAGCGGGACATGCAGGCGGTAGGAGGCACCGGCGGCGACACGGTGTGCATTGACTTTTGTGCCGGGAATGACGCCTGCGTGCTGACCACCATCCACACCGTCCTCCACAAGCGGGGCGTCCCCCTGGTGGGGGGCACCGGCGGCGAGGGCCGGGTCTCCGCCAACGGCCGGGTGTATGCCGACGCCGTGGCCTACGGCCTGGTGCGGAATCGGGGCGGCCGGGTGAAGACCTATAAGGAAAACATCTACCACCAGCTGGGGGACTACCGCTTCATCGCCTCCGACACGGACCGGGCCAACTACATACTGGGCTCCCTGAACGGCAAGCCCGCCAAGCAGGTCTACAAGAGCATCCTCCACGTAACGGACGAGGAAATTCTGACCCGTACCTTCCAGAATCCCTTCGGCAAAATCAACGGGGACGACACCTGCATCATCTCCATCAAGGAGGTCAACGGAAACGCCCTGGCCTGCTTCCGGCAGGTCAACGACTCCGACGTTTTGATCCTCCTGGAGCTGGGGGACTATCAGGCCATCACCCGGAACACCATCCAGCAGATTCAGCGGGAGTTCCCCCGGCGCTCAGCGGTGTTCTCCGTCAACTGCCTGTTCCGGTATAAGCTGTTCTCCGAGCGGGGCTACATGCAGACCTACCTCCGGGAGATGGGGGCCCTGGGCTGCCACGCGGGCCTCGTGGGCTACGGAGAGCACTACAACAACCGCTTTGTCAACCAGTCCATGACCTGCGCGGTCTTTGAGTAAGGGGGAGTCGGGATGTTATTCGCGGGAAAGAACCGGCGGGAGCCGGAGCGGCCTCAGGAGGAAAAGAGCCTTTACCCGGTCCTCCACGTGGCAGACAGCCTGAAGGAATACCAGCGGGAGCTGGTGAAAAAGGAGGTGGCCTCCCTCTCGGAGCTGAGCCTGGTGGGTTCCACCTTCTCCGGCGTGCTGAGCGAGGCGGACCACTTCCAGGATAAGCTCCAGGAGCTGGGCCAGTCCTTCGCCAACATTGACGGCGTGGCGGGAGAGTTCGCCCACGTCCGGGCGGAAATCGGCGGCACGGTCCTCGAGGCCCAGGGGCTGATGGAGGAGCTGAAAAACACCTCCACGAAAATCCAGGCGTCCTATGACGAGATGGCGGACATCTTCGGAAACCTTCAGTCCGCCATCCGGGGCATCCAGCAGTGCATGGGGAAAATCGTCTCCATCGCCGACCAGACCAACATCCTGGCCATCAACGCCTCCATTGAGGCGGCCCGGGCCGGGGTGGAGGGAAAAGGCTTCGCCGTGGTGGCCGCCCAGGTAAAGGAGCTGGCCAAGGAGATCAAGCAGCTGGCCGGCGAGGTGGACACCGGCGTATGTGACGTGGAAACCCGGGCCGGAGATCTCAGCAGCAGCATCCAGTCCTCCCAGCAGACCCTGAACCAGGGCGTGGGCGTCGTGGGCCAGACCGACGAGAGCTTCCGCAAGATCATAGCCACCGCCGAAAGCTCCGCCTCCGTGCAGACGGAGATCTCCGGGGTCATTCAGATGTCCCAGCAGGAGCTGGCGGTGCTTTGCCAATTCTTTGACCAGATCAAGGCCCAATATCAGGAGGTCGTCAAGCACATCGACCAGGCCAGCCGCCTGGGCACCACGAAGAGCGCCATGTTTGAGGATATGGACAACATGATTTCCCAGATTCGGCCCTTTATCAAGGACATGGAGGCGGGAGAGCGCTCTGGAAAATAACGGTGAGACAGCAGAACAGGCGGCGGACGCGAAGCGTCCGCCGCCTGTTTTTCGTGTTTCCCGGCTTTTTACATCAGCACAATCTCGCCGCACAGCAGCTTGGCGACGCATTGGTGAGTCTCCTGCCGCAGGCGGAGGAACTCGTCGCCTATGTTGATCTCTGTTCCCGCGTAGGCCACGCCGCACTCCATGCGGCCGCCGTCCTGGTCCTTCAAGTCCTCCCTGGCGCTGTCCAGCTCCTCTTCCAGCTGCTTCAGCCGGAGTTCGGACATGGACATTTTCATCCGGACCTTGCCCATGAGGCTGGCTTTGGCCGGGCTGTCCAGCTGGGCCTCCAGCCTCTCCAATTCCGCCGCCAGGCTTACCAGCTTCTTGCGGACCAGATCCTTTTCCAGTGTGGCGCAGGGCATGCCTCCCAAGGCAATGGAGGTCTTGACCTCCGACTTGGCGCCGACGGCGCTGGCGTTGACCCGCTTGGCGGCCCAGACCCGCCCGCCGATGATGCTGCCCCGGCCGGAGCGGAGAATCACCTCGCCGTCGCAGTAAATCCGGCCGTTGACGATGCAGTCCGTCTGCAAGTTCTCCCGGACGAAGATGGTGGCGTTTTCGATGTACTTGGCGAAGATGCACCGCCCGGCCCGGATGACGGTGGTGCCGTCCCCCAGGATGCCCTTGACCACCGTCAAATCGCCGCCGGCCTCCACGGTGCTTCCGGCTTCCACCACGCCGCCCACATAGATGTTTCCCATGGCCTTGACGGTGAAGCCGCTGAGCACGTCGCCCTTGATGTTGACATCGCCTACGAATTTGATTTTTCCGGTGGAGAAATCCACGTCGCCGTCGATGTCCAGCACCGGCTTGACCTGGAAGGTGCTTCCGGCAAACTCCACATGGCCCGGCATGGAGGCGATGAGGGTGTCCCCGTCCTCGCTGATTTCCGTGTTCCGCCCCTTGGGAAGGGGAACGGATTTCCCGCTCTTGGCGGGGACCTCCTGGTTCGTCACCGTCCGGCCCGGCTCGCCCTCGGTGGGGCGGATGAGGTGGCAGATCTCCTGCCCCTCCTCCACGTTGCAGATAAGGTTCAGCGCGGTGTAGTCCACCTGGCCGAACTCGTTTACCTCCAGCACCCGCTGAATTTCCCGGGGGAAATTGTCCACGATGTTGCCGTTGCGCCCGTCAAAAGCGGGCTTTCCAATTGCCACCAGGTAGAGGTTAAAATACCGGTCCCGATCGTGGGCCGCCCGGTCCAGCAGGGCGGTGTTCAGGCCAAAGGAAATGTTCTGGGCCGCCAGGGCCTGGTAAATCATATCCCGGCTTACCTCCGCTCCCGCTCCCACAGGCGGGAAAATCAGCATCCAGGCGTAAATCTTATCCGAGGACAGGTAGAACCAGGGACGGGCGTCCATGATCAGCTGCTCCTCCGGGGCCTCTGCCGCCGCCTCGCTTTCCGCCTTTTTCTTGCTGTGCTTGCCCCGGGTCCGGCCCTTCGCCGCCTTCCACCGGGTGCCGCACACGCTCTTTAAGGAGGATTGCAGCCGGTTCTTCTCCTTTTCCAGCAGCTCAGGCGGCAGCACGCCGTCCTCGTCCATGCATAAATGCGGATAGGGAAGGGCGCCGCTTTCCTTCTGCCGCAGCTCGTGGAGCTGGCGGATGGGATGGTCCGAGGGGATTTCCAGCCGGGTGGGGTCGTCGGGGGCCGCCGCTGGAGCCTCCGGGATCTCCTGTGCCGTGCGCTCCAGCTCCTCCGGCAGGGCCTCCTCCGGCAGTTCTTCTTTTTTGGGATGGAATAGGAAGGATGATAGTTTGTCCTTAAATGACATGGGGGACACCTCGATTCTTCTGCGCCTAAATAACTTTACTATACCATTATACTAAACTTTCACCCCAAAGGGAAGAGGGAATTGCCATATTCCAAATATATATTTTAAAGCCGGGGAAAGGGCCGGGGAGTCTTGCGCCGGAGGGGCGGGTCTGTTATAATAACGCAGAACGGGCCGGCAAAAAAGGTTTTGAGAGAGGTGGGACCGCCATGAATTTTACCATCAGGCGCTTTCAGGAGCGGGACGCGGAGCAGACCTCCGCCGTCATTGGAGCGGCGCTGCGAATCAGCAACGCCCCGGACTATCCGGCGGAGATCATTCAAGAGATGCTGGAGCTTTACGCTCCGGGAAATCTGCTGGAACAGGCGGGAAACGAGCATTTGTACGTTCTCCTGGATGGGAACAGGATAATCGGCTGCGGCGGCATCGCGCCCTATCTGGGCAGCGAAACGGAGAGCATCCTGGTCACCATCTTCGTCCTGCCGGAGTGCCAGGGAACGGGCGCGGGGCGAGCGCTCATGGAAACCCTGGAGAAGGATACGTACTTCCTGCGGGCGGACCGGGTGGTGATCCACTCCTCCATCACGGCCCGGGATTTTTACCTCAAGATGGGATACCAATTTTCAGACGGCGTGGGAACCCCCGATGAGGAAGGGTGCATCCGTATGGAAAAGAAGGCCTGAAAAGAAAAGCCCTCCCGCAGAGGAGGGCTTCAGCTTGTCGAAAAAGTCTGCCATCCGGCAGACTTTTCTCAATAAATGCAGTAAAATAGGAACAGGAGTGAGAAAGATGCTGGAATGAGGAAAAATGAGCGGGGGGTTATAGAAATGGTGGACACGGAAAGCCTCATGCTCCTGGTCATCTTTTGCGGCAGATGGATGCAGCAGTAGAGTTCGAGAAACTGTACGAAATTGTGGAGCCACTGTACAGTGAGGTGGAAGGCCGGCGGAGCATCGACCCAGAGGTATTGTTTAGAGCAGTTTCCAGAAATCATGAGAAACGTTCAGCGGTCCAGGAATCGCAGGGCCGCGCTGCCGGCCTTGACGGGCGTCGGCCCGCCTGCGTCCTCCGCCTTGCCCTGCGCTCCCTGCCCTTGTTTCCTTTTTCTCATTATTTCTAGGAACTGCTCTAATGTCAAAATCAAGGTGTGCTTTCCTTTAGCGGATATTTTGAAGGAATCCGCCTATTGCTCCTCGGTCAGATGATACCGGGTGATGGTATTCTCCCGCCTTCTCGGCGGATTCATGCAGATCCAGCTGGAGTAAACCTTCTTGAGCTTCTCGTAATGGGAGCCCGTAAACTCCCGGCCATACTGAGAGGAGATCATGCGGCAGCATATGCCCCACTTCGTCAGGGGATACCCAGGATAAAAATCGTTCTGGGCCCCCACGTTTACGATCAGGCCGATCGGCTCCCCGGAGCTGGGAGCAATGGCGCGGAATCGGATATCGTAAGTGGCCGTTCCACGCCTTCTTTGCCTCATGCTATCACAGCTTCGCGGCCGCGTCCACTCTTTTTTCGGATGCCTGGATTTGAAAATAAGCAAATGTATTAGGCCACCAAGGAGCCTTCTCCGTGACCGGAAAAATTCGCCGCCGGAGCGGCAGGAGAACACCTTGCCAGCGGAAGAAAAAAATGTTATAATATCAGCGCTGTGTTTGCAAACGCGAACCGTCCGCCAAAAACGGCCGCGTCCCTGGAATGCGCGCGGCTCAGGAAATCCACCGGAAGGGTTTGATGCTATGAAAAAGTATAGGTTTCTGCTGTTGTCCCTGGGGGCGCTGCTGTGCCTCTCCGCCTGCGGAAAGGAAGCTCCGCCGCCGGGGGACGTGAACCCGGTAAAGGAGAACGTGGAGCTGACCGTCTGGGGCGCGGAGGAGGACGAGGCGCTGCTTCAGGAGATATTTGCCTCCTTCCAAAGCCATTATGCCGGGGAGGCCGACTTCCACATTACCTATCAGCCCCAGAGCGAGTCTCACTGCAAGGACGCCCTGCTGGAGGATTTGGAGGGCGGGGCGGACGTCTTCGCTTTTGCCGACGACCAGGTGGCCGCCCTGGCCGCCGCCGGAGGGCTGGACCCCATTGAAAACCCCGACGGTGTCCGGGCCGCAAATCTCTCCGCCGCCGTGGACGCGGCCAGCGTGGACGGGACGCTTTACGCCTATCCCCTGACGGCGGACAACGGCTATTTTCTCTATTACAATAAGGCGTACTTCTCGGAAGAGGATGTCCAGACCCTGGACCGGATGCTGGAAATCGCGGCGGAGTCCGGGCGGCTGGCGGTGATGGACTGGTCCTCCGCCTGGTACGTCTACTCCTTCTTCGGAAACACCGGCCTGGAGGTGGGGCTGAACGAGGACGGCCTCACCAATTACTGCACCTGGAACAGCGCCGAGGGCCCCGTTTCCGGCGTGGACGTGGCCCGGTCCATGCTGGACATCGCCGCCGGCTCCGGCTTTGAAAGCCGGACGGACGAGGAATTCCTGGCGGGGGTGCGGGACGGCTCGGTGATCGCCGGGGTCAGCGGCGTGTGGAACGCCGTGGCCATTCAGGAGGCCTGGGGCGAAGACGCCGGGGCCGCCAAGCTGCCCACCTTCACCTGCAAGGGCCAGCAGATTCAGATGGCCTCCTTCTCCGGCTGCAAGCTCATCGGCGTAAACGCCTATTCCAAGCATCCCCAGTGGGCGGCCCGGCTGGCGGAGTGGATTACCAGTGAGGAAAACCAGCGCCTCCGCTTCAAGCTCCGGGGCCAGGGCCCCGCCAACGCCAGCGCGGCGAATTCGCCGGAGGTTCAAGCCGCCCCCGCCATCGCGGCGCTGCTGGCCCAGTCGGAGTTCTCCCAGCTCCAGCGGGTGGGGGGCAAGTTCTGGGACCCGGTGGCGGAGTTCGCCGGGAACATGGCCCGGGGGAACCCTTCCGGCGCGGACCTCCAGGCCCAGCTGGATCACTTAGTGGAGGGCGTGACGGCGCGATAGCCGCCATTTGATATTCCATCATGTTTCGGGGGGAGAGAGCTATGAAAGGAAAGCTGCAGCAGCGGCTGATTCTGCCCATTATCCTGCTGGGGCTGGTGACGCTGCTGTCCAATGTTTTGGCGGTATTCAGCATCAACAATGTCCACTCCAACGCGGGAACCATTGTGGACGAATATATGGTCAGCGAGGCGAAGCTGGAGGATATCCGGCGCTCCATCATGGACATCCACCGCCTGGCCCTCAGCCATATCGTGGCGGCGGACCATGCCTCCATGATCCGCCTGGTTCAGGAGATCAAGGCGGAGGAGGCGGAGCTGGACGGGAAGCTGGCGGACTACGAGCCCTTTGTCTTTCAGGACGACGAGGCGGTCTACCAGGCCCTGCTGGCGGACTACGACGCCTTTAAGCACGCCCTGGTCCGGCTGGTCTGTGCCAGCGCCGACAGCAAAACCCAGGAGGCCTACACCATGGCCAACGGGGAAGTGGCCGACCGGAGCGAGGCGGCGGAGGGAGGTATCAACGTCCTGTCTGCCTCCGTCTCCACCCAGGCGGAGGCGGCGAAAAGCCGTCTGTTCCTGGTGTATGTCACCTCCTTGGCGGTCAGCGCCGGGACGCTGCTGGCGGGGATTCTTTTGGTGTGGGCGGCCCTGCGGATCATTCGCAAATACGTCATTGCCCCCATTCGGGGAGCCATGGACACCCTTCAGGACAGCTCCCAGCGCATCAGCGGCGTGGTGGGTGAGGTGCGGAAGCGGACCCGGACCTCCAGCGGCAGCGCCCGGGAGCTCTCCGGGCTGACGGAGCACCTCTCCGCCGCCCTGGAGGAGATTGCGGGGAACACCGCCGCCATCACCGCCAGCGCCTCCGGCACCCAGGAGGACGCCGTCCAAATGGCGGAGGACTGCGCCGCCATCACCGCCTATTCCGTGGAGATGCGGGGCCGGGCGGAGGAGATGGAGCGGTCCGCCCGGGAGGAGATGGAGACGGTCCGGGCCCGGACGGAGGAGATCACGGCCTCCCTGGACCGGGCCATCGAAAAGAGCCGGAGCGTGGACCGCATCAGCGCCCTGACCAAGGACATCCTGTCGATTTCCTCCTCCACGGACCTGATTGCCATCAACGCCGCCGTGGAGGCCACCCGTGCCGGGGAGGCGGGAAAGGGCTTCGCCGTGGTGGCCCGGGAGATTCGCCGTTTGGCGGACTCCTGCGCGGAGACCGCCAGCCATATCCAGGAGGTCAGCGGTGTGGTCACCGGAGCGGTGGACTACCTCTCCGGCAGCGCCCGGGAGCTGACGGAATATCTGGGGAAAGCTCTCAGGGACCAGCTGGAGCAGTCTGTCCGGTCCGGGCGGCAGTACCGGGAGGACGCGGCCTACATCCAAGGGACCATGGACTCCTTCAACGGTCAGGCGGAGCGGCTCCGGGAGTCCATGGAAGACGTGGCCGCCTCCATTTCCAGCATTTCCAGCGCGGTGGAGGAGGCGGTGGCCGGGGTTACCGGCGCGGCGGACAGCACCCGCGCCCTGGCGGGAGACATGGCGGGCATTACCTCCGGCATGGACATAAACCAGGAGATTGTGGGCGAACTGCAAAAGCAGGTGGACGTGTTCGCGAACCTCTGAGAAGCATACATAAGAAACGGGCGGCGGACGCTTTGCGTCCGCCGCCCTTGATTTGTTTGAGTGCCGCTGCAAAAGTCCCGCTGTCACGGCCTCCGGCCCGTTTCCGCCAAAACGGGTTTCTCATGCCCGGCGGTTTCGTCCAGCCGGGCCTCTTCGTTCTTGATCTCCCAGTGGATGATAAAGGTCAAGGCGCCCCGGAGCAGAATCACCAGACCCAGGACCATAAGCTCGCTCAGCTCCCGGACCAGCACGGTCCGCAGCACCTCGCCGCCCAGCTTGAACTCCAGGGCCAGGGAAATGCCCTGGGCTAGGGAGAGGCGGATGTGGGGCTTGCGCTTCGCGTAGCCGATGATGCTTTTCACCGCCGTGATCAGCAGAACGGCTACGCCGGCGCACTCCAGCAGCAGCACGCCGTATTGGACGATTAGCTGAAAGATCGCTTCGATTTGGTGGAGCAGCGCCATAAGCGGAATCCCCCTTTCGTAAATGGAGCGCTTGGAGCGGGACGGAATCCCTTGCGGCCTTGGGCTTATCTCCGCCCCAGCTCCCGCCGGACGGCCTTGGCCAAAAGCTCCTGCCCCTCGGGGGAGCGGAGGGCCTCCAGGGCCGCGTCCCGCATCAGGGCCTGGAAGGAGGGGCTTTTCAGCAGCGCGCCGAAGACCGCGCCGTCCTCCTGCACCGCCGCCGGGCGGGGCTTTTTTGAAACGGGCGGGGCTGCCGGAGTCCGGACGGGCTCCTCTGTGGGCACATTGCCGGAGAGCCAGCTGTCCCCCTCGGCGGGGTTGTCGCTCTCGCCCCGGAGATAGGGGAGGGTGACGGAAAAGTAGTCCGCCAGCTTCCGCTGCTGGTCCTGGGTGGGCGTCTGCCGCCCGGTTTCAAACTTCTCCATGGCCGTCTTGGGGAAGCCCAGGGCGGCGGAAAGGGCGGGGCGGCTGATTCCCCGCTCCATGCGGAGCGCCTCCAGGCGCTGCGCCATTGTTACCATGATGAAAACCTCCGTTTGAGGCGCGGCGAAGGCCGCGCCTCTGGTTTCTTATCCCCGCCGGTCCGGCAGGAGGACGACGCTTCCCGCCGCCCGGGTGGCGTTCAGGTCGATGAGCCGCTGGTTGGAGCTGCCCCGGAAGCGGAGGGAGATGTCCTTCAGCGCCTCCACAAAGCGGCCGTCCACCAGCACGTCCAGAAGGGACAGCAGCTCCTCCGTGGCCCCGCAGCGGGGATAGCTTCCCTCCGTCAGCAGCTCCTCGTAGGTGAAGCCGCTGAACGCCCAGATGTTCTTTTCCGGGTACGCCGCCCGCACCTTTCGCAGGAAGGGGAGGAGTGCCCGCTGGTTTTCCGGCTCAAAGGGCTCGCCGCCCAAAACCGTCAGGCCGCTGACATAGCTGGGGGAGAGGAGGGCGAGAATCCGGTCCTCCGTCTCCTCCGTAAAGGGCTGGCCGTAGTCAAAGGCCCAGGTCTGGGGCTGGAAGCAGTGCTCACAGTGGTTGGTGCAGCCGGAGACGAAGAGGCTGACCCGGACGCCCTCGCCATTGGCGACGTCGCAGTCTTTGATTTCTCCGTAATACATGGCCCTTACAGGTGCAGCACCCGGTCCCGGATCTCCTGGGTCCGGCCCTGGTTCCAATATTGAGTCCCGATGTAGCCGCAGGTCCGGCGGGCCACGTTCATCTTGTCCTGGTCCGTGTTGCCGCACTTGGGGCATTTCCAGACCAGCTTGCCGTGCTCTTCCTCAATCTGGATTTCCCCGTCCCAGCCGCAGACCTGGCAGTAGTCGCTTTTGGTGTTCAGCTCGGCGTAGATGATGTTGTCGTAGATGAATTTCATCACCTGGAGCACCGCCTCCAGATTGTTCTGCATGTCCGGCACCTCCACGTAGCTGATGGCCCCGCCGGGGGAGAGGTGCTGGAACTGGGCCTCGAACTTCAGCTTGTCGAAGGCGTTGATTTGCTCCGTCACATGGACGTGGTAGGAGTTTGTAATATAGCCCTTGTCGTTGATGCCCTCCACAATGCCGAAGCGGCGCTGGAGGCACTTGGCGAATTTGTAGGTGGTGGACTCCAGGGGGGTGCCGTAGAGGCTGAAATCGATGTTGTGCTCCGCCTTCCACTTCCGGCAGGCGGCGTTCATGGTTTCCATGATCTCCAGGGCGAAGGGGGTGGCGGAGGGGTCCGTGTGGCTCTTGCCGGTCATGTACTTTACGCATTCGTAAAGCCCGGCGTAGCCCAGGGAGATGGTGGAGTAGCCGCCGTAGAGCAGCTTGTCGATGGGTTCGCCCTTCTTGAGCCGGGCGCAGGCGCCGTACTGCCACAAAATGGGGGCCACGTCGGAGGGCGTGCCCTTCAAGCGCTCATGGCGGCACAGCAGGGCCTGGTGGCACAGCTCCAGCCGCTCCTCAAAAATCTCCCAGAATTTTTCAATGTTCCCGCCGGAGCTCAGGGCCACGTCGGGGAGGTTGATGGTCACCACGCCCTGGTTGAACCGCCCGTAATACTTGGGCTTCCCGGTCTCCGGGTCCACGTAGGGCGTCAGGAAGCTGCGGCAGCCCATGCAGGTGTAGCAGTGTCCCTCGCCGTTTTTGTCCACCTTCAGCTCCAGCATCTTCTTCTCGGAGATATAGTCCGGGACCATCCGCTTGGCGGTGCATTTGGCCGCCAGCTTCGTGAGGTACCAGTAGGGGGCGTCCTCGCGGATGTTGTCCTCCTCCAGCACGTAGATGAGCTTGGGGAAGGCGGGGGTGATCCACACGCCGTCCTCGTTTTTCACGCCCTCATAGCGCTGCTCCAGAGTCTCCTCAATAATGAGGGCCAGGTCCTTGCGCTCCTGCTCGTTCTTGGCCTCGCCGAGATACATGAAGACCGTGACAAAGGGGGCCTGTCCGTTGGTGGTCAAGAGGGTCAGCACCTGGTACTGGATGGTCTGGACGCCGCCCCGGACCTCCTCCCGGAGGCGGGTCTCCACCAGCTTGGAGAGGCTGTCCTCGTCCAGGATGACGCCGATTTCCTTCAGCTCCCGTTCCACAATAACCCGGAGCTTCTTCCGGCTCACGTCCACAAAGGGGGCCAGGTGGGCCAGGGAGATGGACTGGCCGCCGTACTGGTTGGAGGCCACCTGGGCCACAATCTGAGTGGCGATGTTGCAGGCGGTGGCGAAGCTGTGGGGCCGCTCAATGAGGGTCCCGGTGATGACGGTGCCGTTTTGCAGCATGTCCTCCAGGTTCACCAGGTCGCAGTTGTGCATGTGCTGGGCGAAATAGTCGGAGTCGTGGAAGTGGATGATGCCCTCCTGATGGGCCTCCACAATCTCCTTGGGCAGCAGCAGCCGCTCGCTGAGGTCCCGGGAGACCTCGCCGGCCATGTAGTCCCGCTGGGTGGAGTTTACCACCGGGTTCTTGTTGGAGTTTTCCTGCTTGGCCTCCTCGTTGCAGCATTCAATGAGGCTGAGGATGCGGTCGTCCGTGGTGTTGCTCCGGCGGACCAGGGAGCGGGTATAGCGGTAGGTGACGTAGTTCTTCGCCACCTCGAAGGCCCCGTGGGCCATAATCTGGTATTCCACCAGATCCTGAATCTCTTCCACAGAGGGGGAACGGCCCAGCTCCTGACACGCCAGCTCCACGGATTCCGCGATGCGCCGGACCTGGGTGGCGGTCATGCGCTTTTCCGCGTCGATGCTCTCGTTGGCACGGGTGATGGCCGATAAGATCTTGGTGATGTCGAACGAGACCTCGGTGCCGTTTCTTTTGATAACTTTCATTTGTATCCCCCTAGCAGTAATTATACACGCAGTAGTAATCGCGCCCGCGATTACCACAATACTTTGGCAGTAGGCCAAGCATAACACACAAGATATAGGGGGCGCAAGTGCTTTTTGCTACATTCTTGAAAAAAATTCCGGCCCGGCGGAGGCCGGATTCCCCCAACGCCAGGCGCGGCAAGGGTTTGCGGGCTAATGGAAAAATTTGCTAAATTTTTTAGGAAAATTTTACAAATCGCCGGACCGTCACTCGCCCTCCGCCAGCCGGTAGCCCACGCCTACCTCGGTGAAAAGGTACTCCGGCTCGGCGGGGTTGCGCTCAATCTTGCGGCGGATGTTGGCCATGTTGACCCGGAGGATCTGGTTGCCGCTTCCCGCCCGAGGGCCCCAGAGCTCCTTGATGATGGCATCGTAGGTCAGCACCTTCCCGGCGTGCTTGCCAAGCAATGCCACGATGCGAAACTCGCTGAGGGTCAGCTTCACGTTTTCCCCCCGGACCAGCACCTGGTGCTTGTTGTAGTCGATGACCAGCTCCCCCACGGAATAGGTGCCCTTCTGGGCGATTTCGTCGTTGCCGCTGGCGGTGCGGGTGTGGCGGATGGCCGTGCGGACCCGGGCCAGCAGCTCGGCGGTGCCGAAGGGCTTGGTCAGATAGTCGTCGGCCCCCTGGTCCAGGGCCGTCACCTTGTCCCGCTCGTGAGAGCGGGCGGAGACCACCACCACCGGCAGGCTGGACCAGCTCCGCAGCTGCCGGAGGATGTCCAGCCCGTCCATGTCGGGCAGGCCCAAATCCAAAATCACCAGATCCGGGCAGTGGGAGGAGATCATGGAAAGCCCCTCCGCCCCGGTGCGGGCCTGGATGGTCTCATAGCCCTGGCCGTCCAGCACGGCGGCGATGAACTGGGCGATGCCCTTCTCGTCCTCGACGACCAATATCTTTTCCCGTATATTCATGTGGATACCTCCTGTAGGGCCGGAACGGCGGTGGGCAGGCGGAAGGAAAGCTCCGCCCCCCGGAGCAGATTCCGGGCCGCGATGCTTCCCCCGTGGGCCAGGACGATGGCCCGGCAGACGGAGAGGCCCAGGCCCATGTTGCGCTTCCCGTCCCCGTCCGCCGGGCGGCGGGACTTGAGACGGCCGTCAAACAGGTGGTCCAGCTCATCCCGCGAGATGCCCCGGCCGTCGTCCCGGACGGTGATTTTCGCGAAGTCCTCCTCCGCCTCCAGCAGCAGGGCGATGTTGGCGGCCCTGCCGTGGACGGCGGCGTTTTCCAGGAGGTTGGCCAGCACCTGCTCGATGAGAATGGGGTCCATGGGGACCATCAGCAGCTCCTCCGGTGCGGAGACGGTGACGCTGACCTGGGGGAAGCGGCGGCGGAACTTCTGGGCCGCGGTCCCCAGCACCTCCTCGGCGGGCTCCGGCTCCTTGGCGATGCGGGCCTGGGCGTCCCCCATGCGGGTGATGGAGAGGAGGTTTTCCACCACCCGGATCAGCCACTGGGCCTCCTCCCGGGCGTTTTCCAGCAGCTCCCGCTGCTCCCGCTCCGAGAGGCCGGGGTTTTCCAGCACGGCGGAGGTGGACCCCACAATGGAGGTCAGGGGGGTGCGGATGTCGTGGGAGACGGAGCGGAGGAGGTTGGCCCGCATCTTCTCCCGCTCGTTCTCCGCCAGGAGCTGGGCCTGCCGCTTGGCCTGGGCGGTGAGGGTGCTGGTGATAAGGGAGATCATCAGCAGGGTGAAGAAGGTGAGGGGATAGCCGGGGTTGTGAAAGTCAAAGGCCCAGTAGGGGTAGGTGAAGATGAAGTTGACGAAGATAACCCCCAGGATCACGGAAATGGACCCGTAGAGGTAGCCCCTGGTAAGCCGGGAGATCAGCAGCACCGCCAGCACGAAAACCGGGGCGGCGAAGCCGTCGATGCTGCCCGCCAGCCAGAGAATGAAGCACAGCCCAACCGCGCAGAGGAGGATGACGGCGGTGATGAGGAAGTCCCGCCGGGAGACGGGGAAGAGAGGCGAGGCCCAGGGCTTGCGGAAGGTCATGGCGGAAGCTCCTTTCCGTTGGTTTTCTCTATTATAACAGAAAGTCCGGCAAAATTCAATCTCCCGCCTTCGGCCCGCCCCCCAGAAGGCCCCGGAGCCACAGCAGATCCCTCCGCCCCGGCCCCCGGACCAGGGGACCCAGGGGGCCCAGCTCCACGGAGCGCCCCAGCCGCCGGAGGCTCAGGCCGAAGTTCACCAGGTGGGAGGCGGCGAAGCTGAAATAATAGCCCCCCATGCCGAACCGGGGCAGCAGCAGCCAGAGCAGGGCCACGTCCATGAGGTTCGTCAGCAGGTTGTACCGGGCGTTGGCGCTCTGCTGGCCCAGGCCCTTGCACATGGCGTCCACCACAATGTCCAGGTAGAGGATGGGGACCAGGGGGGCGTACAGCCGGAGACAGGCCCCGGCGGCCCGGCTGTGGTAGAGCAGATCCCCCAAGGGACGGGCGGCGAGAAAGAGGATTCCCCCGGCGGCCAGGCCGAAGAGCCAGGAGACCCGGAGCCCCTGCCGGGCCAGATACCGGACCCGGACCCGCCCCGGGCGGCGGGCGCAGCGGGAGAATTCCGCCACCAGCAGGTCCGCCAGGGAGGCCAGGATGGCGGCGGGGAACATCAGCACGGGGAAGACCATGCCGTGGAGGACGCCGTAGTCCGCCATGGCGTTCACCGTCCCGGCGCAGAGGGCCAGGCGGCGGGGGATGATGAGGTTTTCAACGGTATTGAGTCCCGCCCGGAGGTCGTCCGCCAGGCCCACGGGCAGGGACAGGCCGAAGACCCGCCGCCAGGGGGGGCGGTCCTCCCGGCCCAGGGGGGAACCCTCCCGCCGGAGGAGCCACAGGGCCCCCAGGGACAGCGCCGAGGCGGCGGAGGACCCCAGCGCCACGGAGAGGCAGGCCCGGGAGGGGTCTTCCCCCGCCCATCGGGCCAGGAGGGCAAAGGTCGCCGCCATGGCGCAGCCCTGCTCCAAAAACTCCACCGCCACCAGCGTCCGCAGCCGCCCGGCGGCGGTGAAGAGGCCCGTCATCACCCCGTTCAGGCAGCTGACAGGCAGGAACAGGGCGAAGGCCCGGAGGGCGGATTCCGCCGCGGCGTCCCCAATCCACCCCCCGGCGATTCGAGGCGTGAGGACCCAAAGCCCCGCCCCCGCGGGCAGGGCGAAGAGGAGGCAGTACCGGATACTGCCGGACAGGGCGGGCCGGACGCTCCGCCGCCGTCCCAGGGCCTCGGCGGAGAGGTAGAGGGCGCAGGTCCGGGCCCCGGAGGAGCCCAGGGTGAAAGCCAGCATCCGCACGGAGAGGATCAGCTGCAAAAGGCCCACCCCGGCGGCCCCCAGGCGGCCGGAGAGGCAGACCTGAAAGCTCATGCCCGCAAGACGCAGGGCCAGGTTGGCCCCGGTAAGCAGCAGAGCGCCGTAGAACATGGTGCTTCCCTTTTTCAAAACAACACCCCCGTCCTACACTATATGGACGAGAGGGAGCGGGTAGGACAAAAAGGGGGGTTGAACCGGCGGCGGGAAGTGTGGTAAAGTAAGACAAATATTGCCGTGTTATAGGGGGAAGAGGCTATGAGGCAGTACATTGCGGACGCCTTCGCGGAGGAGCTGTTTACGGGAAACCCGGCGGCGGTGCTTCTCTGCAAGCAGATGCCGGACGCGGCGCTTATGCAGAGCATCGCCATAGAGAACAACTATTCGGAAACCGCCTTCGTGGTGAAAACGGGTTCCGGGGCCTATGACCTGCGGTGGTTTACCCCCAGCGGGGAGATTGACCTCTGCGGCCACGCTACTCTGGCGTCGGCCTACGTTGTCAGTGAGTTTGTGGAGCCCGGCGTTTCGGAGATGCGCTTTCAGACCCTGAGCGGGGAACTGCGGGCCACGCGGGAAGGGGAGTGGATTACCCTGGATTTTCCCGTTGGAAAGGCGAAGCCCGTCCCGGTGACGGAGGCGATGCTGGCCGCCACGGACGGCCTGGCCCGGGAGGCGTATTTCGACGGCGGGGACCTGGTGCTCACCGTGGGAAGCGAGGAAGAGCTGGCCCGGTTTGTCCCCAACGACGGGTTGATTTTAAAGCTGGACGGCCTGCGGGACGGGCTGGGGCTGATCCTGACCGCCCCTTCCGCGGAGTACGATTTTGTGTCCCGGTACTTCTACCCCTGTTCTTATCCCAGGGCCCATGTCATGGAGGACCCCGTAACAGGGCGGGCTCACACCTTCCTGGCCCCTGTTTGGGCAAAGAAGCTGGGAAAAACCCGCATGACGGCCCGGCAGATTTCCCGGCGGGGCGGCGTGGTGGCCGTCCGGCTGGAAGGAGGCCGGGTCTTCCTGGGGGGAAAGGTCGTTCTGTTTATGGAGGGGGAAATCCCCTTTGATTTGTAGGCGGGGCCTTCGGCTCTTTTCGGGAGCGTCATTTTAATGGAATCAAACGCACACAAAGGAGAAAACGCATATGAAAATTGCCGTCATTGCCGGGACTCCGGTAGACACACAGATGGGCGTGGAGCTGCTGAAAAGCCGGGGGGCGGAGGCCCTGGGCTTCCCCATCTCCCGGACCCCGGAGGAGCAGACCGCCTTTCAGGTGGGCTCCCAGTCCGCCCGGGAGGCGGCGGTGGGGGCTGTTTTAGAAAATATCAAAATCCGGGGGATGGACCGGGTGCTGCTCTACTGCAATTCCCTCAGCGCCACCATCGACGCGCACGGCCTGGCGGAAGGGCGGGGCCTTCGCATCTGGACGCCCATGGACGTCTACGGTGAGATCGCCCTCCAATACCGCCGCATCGGCGTGCTGGCCGCCAACTGCCAGGGGGCCGCCGGAGTGGAGCGGGCCATGGTGAACGCCTCCCCCGAGACTTTGGTCTTTGGGGCGGGGGTGCTGCCGCTGGTGCTGGGCGTAGAAGCCGGGACGCCGCCGGAGAAGCTGGCGGAGGACTGCGGCCCGGGGCTTCTTCTCCGCTTCTTCGAGGACAACGGGGCGGAGGCGGTGGTGCTGGGCTGCACCCACTTCCCCTATGTGAAGCAGGCCCTGGGAAAGCGGACAAGCCTCCCCGTTCTGGACCCGGCGGAGCGGCTGGCGGAGCTGGTCCTGGCCCCCTGAAGGGCGGAAATTTCCAGGTAAACGATTACGTACCGTCCCTCTGGAAAACGGAGGGGCGGCGCGTTTCTTTTTCCAGGGTCCGGGAGCCTTTGGGGCCGTAAAGGTTTCGCAAGAAAAGGCAAAAAATCCAGAAAATTTGCCGTTCACAGACTGGACATTTTTAGAAGAAGGGTGTACAATGCAAGGAAGTATGCGATGGTATGTCCAGGCACGTCAGCCCGTCCAGACGGTGGACGGCAGGACCGCCCCCGCCCGGGCCGCTGCCAGCAGTAAAAAATGAGGTGAAATAATGGCACAAGCGTTCTTTGGCGGCGTTCATCCCCACGACATGAAAGCCGCGACCAATGAAAAGGCCATCGAGCAGCTGCCTGCCCCTGCTCAAGTGGTCATCCCCATGTCCCAGCACTTCGGCGCGCCATGCACCCCCCTTGTCAAGGCCGGCGACCATGTGAAGGTGGGCCAGAAGATCGGCGAGTTCCGCGGTCTTGGCGCCCCCATCCACGCCAGCGTCTCCGGCACCGTCAAGGCGGTGGAGCCCCGTCCCTATTCCATGGGCGGAAACGTCATGTCCGTGGTCATTGACAACGACGGACAGGACGAGGTCAGCGAGGAGGTCCAGGCCCCCGCGAATCCGGACGCCCTGAGCGTGGACGAGATGGTGGAAATCGTGAAAAACGCCGGCATCGTCGGCATGGGCGGCGCAACCTTCCCCACCCATGTGAAAATCTCCGGCGGCATCGGAAAAGTGGACACCGTGATCATCAACGGCGCGGAATGCGAACCCTACATCACCGGCGACCACCGGGCCATGCTGGAGCGCTCCGAGGAGATCATCGGCGGCGCGACCTACCTCGCCAAGATGTTTGGCGTGGAAAAAGTGGTCATCGGCGTGGAGGTCAACAAACAAAACGGCATCGACCGGCTGAACAAAACCATTGCCGAAAAACACGCCCCCGTGGTGGTGGAGGGCCTCCGCTGCCGCTATCCCCAGGGCGGTGAGAAGCAGCTCTGCCAGGCCATCACCGGCAAGCAGGTGCCCCCGGGAGGGCTGCCCAGCAACATCGGATGCGCGGTATTCAATATCAATACCACCTGCGCCATCTTTAAGGCGATTACCACGGGCATGCCCGTGGTGAAAAAGGTGGTCACCGTCTCCGGCTCCGGCGTGGTGGAGCCCAAGAACGTGGAGTGCCCCATCGGCACCCCCGTGTCCCTTCTGTTTGACTTCTGCGGCGGGCTGAAGGACGGCACCTATAAGCTCATCGCCGGCGGCCCCATGATGGGCATGGCCCAGTACACCGCCGATATCCCCGTGGCCAAGGGCACGGGCTGCATGCTGGCCTTCTGCGAGAAGGAAGAGCAGACCGTGGAGCATCCCCAGTGCATCCGCTGCGGCAAGTGCGTGGGCGTGTGCCCCATGCACTTAGAGCCCCTGTTCCTGTACCAGTATGCCTCCAAGGGCCTGGTGGACGAACTGAACGACGCCCACATCATGGACTGCATGGAGTGCGGCGCCTGCGCCTACACCTGCCCCGCCCGGCTGCACCTGACCCATATGTTCAAAACCGGCAAGCAGCTGGTGAAGGACGCCGCGGCCAAGGCCAAGGCCGCCGCCGAGGCCAAAAAAGCCGCCGAAGAGGCGAAAAAGGAGGTTGTCAACAAATGACGGACTATAAGAATCTCAAGCTGATCGCCACCTCCTCGCCCCATATCCGCGGAAGCGAGACCACCCAGGGCATCATGAAGGACGTCATCATCGCCATGGTGCCCGCCCTGGCGTTCGCCTGCTTCAACTTCGGCCTCCGGGCCTTGACCATGACCGCCGTGTCCGTGGCCGGGTGCGTCTTCTTCGAGTGGCTGTACCGCAAGGTGATGAAGAAGCCCCAGTCCGTTCTGGACCTTTCCGCCGTGGTCACCGGCATGCTGCTGGCCTTCGTCAGCCCCGTGCAGATTCCCTATTGGATGATCCTCATTGGCGACGCCTTCGCCATCATCATTGTCAAGCAGCTCTTCGGCGGCATCGGCAAAAACTTCGTGAACCCCGCCCTGGCGGGCCGGGCCGTGCTGCTGGCCAGCTACGCCGGGTCCATGACCACCTGGGTGGACCCCGCCATGAATAAAGCGGCCCTGTTCGGGTCCAACGTGGACATCGTCACCGCCGCCACCCCCCTGGCCTACATGAAGGGCACGGACCCCGTGGCCCTGGCCGAGAGCTTTGGAAACCTCACGGGTACATACAGCGTCAGCCAGATGTTCATGGGCCAGATCGGCGGCTCCCTGGGCGAGGTTTCCGCGCTGATGCTGATCATCGGCGGCGCGTACCTCATCTGGCGGAAGGTCATCAACTGGCAGACCCCCGCGGCCTACATCGGCACCGTGGCCGTCCTCACCTTCCTGTTCCCCAAGGCCGGCAGCAGCCTGGACTGGATGCTCTACAGCATCTTCGGCGGCGGCCTCATGCTGGGCGCGTTCTTCATGGCCACCGACTACGCCACCTCCCCCGTCACCAAGAAGGGCCAGCTGATTTTCGGCGTGGGCTGCGGATTGTTCACCGTGTTGATCCGCTACTTCGGGTCCTATAACGAGGGCGTGTGCTACTCCATCATGGTCATGAACCTGTTCGTGCCCTTCATCGACAAGTACACCAAGCCCGTGCGCTTCGGCGTTGTGAAATCCGACAAGAAGGAGGGGGCCGCGAAATGAGCACCAAGAGCAAGGAAAAGGTCCAGATGGACCCCGCGTACATTATTAAACTGACCGTCACGCTGCTGGTCACCTGTGTGGTTGTGGCGGCGGCATTGGGCGGCGTCAACGCCGTCACCGAGGAAAAAATCGACGCCATCAACTGGGCTAAGACCGTGGAGGCCATGAAGGCCGTGGTGGCGGATCCGGATAACACCACCTTCTCCGACAAGCTGACCCTTACCGACGAGATGACCGCCGCCTCCGGCAGCGTCACTCTGGACTCCGTGTATGAGGCCCAGGTGGGCGGCGCGACGGCGGGCTACGCCATCAAGGTGGTGGCCAGCGGCTCTCAGGGCAAGATTGAAATGATGGTGGGCGTGGACGGAGAAGGAACCGTCACCGGCGTGTCCATCGTCAAAAACGCGGAAACCGCAGGCATCGGCTCCAAGGTCATGACCAACATGCCCACCGCCTCCGGCGTGGGCGTCCTGAGCCAGTTCGAGGGCAAGAGCGCCGCCGACGGGCTTCTGGCAGTGGGAACGAATGTGGACGCCATCTCCGGCGCCACGGTTTCCACCCGGGGCGTGACCAACGGCGTCAACGCCGCGCTGGCTGTGGCCGGCGTGATGGGCTGAGAAAGGGGGAGCTGAAACATGAATCTTGGTAAACAGCTGAAAGAGGGCCTGCTGACCCAAAACCCCGTTCTGGTGCAGATGCTGGGCCTGTGCTCCACCATGGCCATCACCACCTCCATCATGAACGGCTTAGGCATGGGCGTGTCCGTGCTCATCATTCTGACGGCGGCCAACGTGGTTATCTCCGCCATCCGGAAGATCGTCCCCGACAAGATCCGTATCGCCATGTTCATCGTGGTCATCGCGGGCTTCGTCACCTGCGTGGACCTGCTGCTTCAGGCCTTTGTCCCGGCGATTGCCGAGTCTCTGGGCGTGTTCATTCCGCTGATCGTGGTGAACTGCATCATCCTGGGCCGGGCGGAGGCCTTCTCCTATAAGAACGGCGTGGGCGCTTCCTTCTTCGACGGCATCTTCCAGGGCCTGGGCTACACCCTCGTCCTGCTGGCGATGTGCTTCATCCGGGAGCTGCTGGGCGCGGGAACTCTGGCGGGCTTCCGCATCATTCCGGAGCAGTTCCCCATCGGCATTCTGACTCTGCCCGTGGGCGGCTTCCTGGTGCTGGGCTTCCTCATCGCCGCCATGCAGTGGGCGCTGTCCAAGAGTAAGGAGGGCAAGTAAATGGATCAAATTTCAAGACTGCTGGCGATTACGCTGGCCGCCATCCTGGCGAACAACTTCATCTTCTCCCAGTTCCTGGGCATCTGCCCCTTCCTGGGCGTTTCCAAGAAGGTGGATACCGCCGTGGGCATGGGCTTCGCCGTGACCTTCGTCATGGGCCTGGCCTCCGCCATCACCTGGGCGGTGTACAACTTCATCCTGGTGCCTCTGGATCTGGAGTACATGCAGACCGTGGCCTTCATCCTGGTCATCGCGTCTCTGGTGCAGTTCATCGAGATGTTCCTTCAGAAGTCCATGCCCTCCCTGTACACGGCCCTGGGCGTGTACCTGCCCCTGATCACCACCAACTGCGCGGTGCTGGGCGTTGCGCTGCTGAACATTCAGGAGGGTTACAACTTCATTGAGTCCGTGGTCTACGGCATCACCGGCGGCATCGGCTTCCTGGTTGCCATCGTGCTGTTTGCCAGCATCCGGGAGCGGCTGGTCTTTGCCGAGTATCCCAAGAGCTTCGAGGGCTTCCCCATCGCGCTGGTCACCGCCGGTCTCATGGCCCTGGCGTTCATGGGCTTCTCCGGCTTGGTAATTTGGTAAGGAGGACGGTTGCGTTATGATGAATATTTTATTCGCGGTGGCCGTCCTGGGCGTTCTGGGCGCGATCTTCGGCCTGGTCCTGGCCGTGGCCTCCAAGATTTTCGAGGTAAAGAAGGACCCCCGTGAGGAAGCGATTCTGGGCCTGCTGGCCGGCGCCAACTGCGGCGGCTGCGGCTATCCCGGCTGCGGCGGCTGTGCCGCCGCCATTCTGGCGGGAGAAGCTCCCGTCACCGCCTGCGCCCCCGCCGGGGCGGAAAACGCCGCCGCCATCGCCAAGATCATGGGCATGGAGGCTCCCACCGGGGAGCGTCAGGTGGCTTTCGTCCGCTGCACCGGCGGCGTGAACGCGAAAAAGCGCTTTGACTATGTGGGCGTCAAGGACTGCATCTCCGCGACGAAGGTCGCGGGCGGTCCCCTGGAGTGCGCCTTCGGCTGCCTGGGCTTTGGCTCCTGCGTGGCCGCGTGCCAGTTCGGCGCCATGTCCATCGGCCCCGGCGGCACCGCCGTGGTGGACCCGGACAAGTGCACCGCCTGCATGGCCTGCGCCGCCGCCTGCCCCCGGCACCTGATTACCTCCGTCCCCGTGTCCAAGAAGGTTCACGTAGGCTGCGCCAACCAGGACAAGGGCAAGGCGGCTATGAGCGTCTGCTCCACCTCCTGCATCGGCTGTGGATTGTGCCAGAAGGAGTGCAAAAAAGACGCCATCCATGTGGAAAACGGCGTAGCGGTCATCGACTACGACAAGTGCGTGGGCTGCAAGCTCTGCACCAAGGTCTGCCCGAGAGACGCCATTCTCCCTGTGGCAACTGCCGAGGAGAAGGAAAAGTACAAGGCCATCAAGAAGGCTCAGGCCGAAAAGGCCAAGGCCGCGGCGGAAGCCAAGGCCGCGGAGCCCGCTGGAAAGTAACCCTTCAAGATGCTGGAAAACGCCCCGGACTCAGGTCCGGGGCGTTTTTTCGCCCGTTAAGGCGGACCAGGATTTTCATGGAATTTATCGAAGGGCCTTGTATTTTGACGGAAGCTGGTATATGATAAGGGCGTCCCCGGCGAAGGCCGGAAGGACAAAGGCAGAGTAGGGACACGCGTGTCAAAGTGCCGGAGAGACGGGGAGTTGCTCTTTGGACGAAGGAAGAAATTCCGCAGTGCGCGTCCCGCATCCCGCTGCCGCATATGGGAACGGGCTTCCTCTGTGCGGCGTGCTGCCGCATTTTTAGAGGAGGTTTTTGTTATGCCCAAAAGGAATGTGAAACGGATGTGCTACGCCGCGCTGCTGTCGGCCATGTACCTGCCCCTGTCGCTCTACGCGGCGGTGCAGGTGGGGAATGTGCGGATTTCCTTCGGCTCCCTGCCGGTGGTGGCGGCCGCCCTGCTCTTCGGCCCGGTGGACGCGGTAATCGTGGCCATGGTGGGCGAGTTCTTCAAACAGCTTTTGACCTACGGCGTCACCTACACCACCGTGCTGTACCTGATCCCCCCGGCCCTCCGGGGCCTGGTGGTAGGCCTGGGGGCCCTTGCGCTGCTGTCCCTCCGGGGCCAGCGGCTGGAGGAGCGGCGGGTGCTTTGCTATGCTGTTTGCATCGTGGCGGCCGTCTGCACCACCCTGGGGAACACCCTGGTGAACTGGCTGGACAGCGTGCTGATGGGCTACTATTTTCCAGGCCTGATTCTGGGGGATTTTGTCTGGCGGCTCATAGTGGGCATGATCAACGCCGTGGTGATGTCCTCCCTGGCAATTCCCCTGGTGAAGGCGCTCCGGCAGCGGAACGCGGTCAGCCTGTAAAGGAGGCGGCGCCATGACGGGAGAAGAGGCCGTGGCCTACGTCTGGTCCCACGGCTGGGAGGCTCATGCCCCGGGCCTGGACCGTATCCGGGAGCTGCTGCGCCGCCTGGGGGACCCCCAGAAGGGGCTGAGATTTATCCACGCGGCGGGCACCAACGGCAAGGGCAGCGTCTGCGCCTGTCTCGCCTCCGTGCTGGAGGCGGCGGGATATCGGGTGGGGCTGAACACGTCCCCCCACCTGGAACGCTTTCATGAGCGCATCCGGGTGAACGGGGCGGAGATTTCCGATGAAGCCCTTGGGGCGGTGATGGACCGGGCCCGCCCTGCGGCGGAGGCCATGGCGGAGCACCCCACGGAGTTCGAGCTGATCACCGCCGCCGCCTTCCTGCACTTTCAGGAGCAGGTCTGTGATATCGTGGTCCTGGAGACCGGCCTGGGCGGGGGCTTGGACGCCTCCAACGTCATCGAGACTCCGGAGCTGGCAATCCTCACCGCCATGGGCATGGACCACGCCGCCATTCTGGGCCCCACCCTTCGGGACATCGCCGCCGCCAAGGCGGGGATTATCAAGCCGGGCGGGACCGTGGTCAGCCGGGGGGGCTGTCCCGAGGCGGACGAGGTGTTTCGCCAGGTCTGCCAAGAGCGGGGGGCGGACTTGACGGAGCTGGACCTCTCCCGGCTGCGGGTCCGGCGGCTGAACCTGGAGGGCGCGGTTTTCGACTTCGCCCCCTGGGAGAACCTGACCATCCCCCTGGCGGGGGCCTATCAGGCGGAGAACGCCGCCCTGGCCCTGACGGCCCTGGAGGCCTTGAAGAAAAAGGGATGGAGCATCCCGGAGGAGGCCGTCCGCCAAGGGCTGGCGGCGGTCCGCTGGCCGGGGCGCTTTGAGGTCCTGGGGAAACGCCCCGTTTTCCTCCTGGACGGAGCCCACAACGCCCACGGCATGCGCGCGGCGGCGGAGAGCCTGCGGGCCCTCTTTCCCGGAAAACGGCTGACCTTCCTCCTGGGCGTCCTGGCGGACAAGGACGCCGGGGAGATGCTGGATCTGCTGGCCCCCCTGGCGGAGCGGGCCTTTGTCCTCCGGCCCGACAGCCCCCGGGCCATGGACCCGGCGGCGCTGTGCGCCCTTCTGGCGGAGCGCGGGGTGGAAGCCCGGCCCTGCGGTTCGGTGGAAGAGGGGCTGAACGCCGCCCTGGCGGCGGCGGGGGAGGCAATCTGCGCCCTGGGCTCCCTGTACCTCTGCGGCGAGGTGCGCGCGGCTTATACAGGGAAATTCCCGCCGCCGGGGACATGCCGCTGAACGAAGAAGCCTGAACAAGAAGCAGGTCCGCCGGGCGGGCCTGCCCTTGTTTTGCGGAAGGAAAATTCTGCCATTTCTCAGAAAACAAGGGAAGAAAGCCCGCCTGACGGCTTGACAAGCCCGGCGGATCCCTTTATGATAAGAAAGAATCTACATTTTGCCGCGGCGACGGGGGTGGATTTCCGTCACTATGCCGGTACCGGCAGGAGAGGAGGCGCGCCGCCATGGAGACTATCACCAGCAAGTCAAATCCCCTGTGCGTCCATCTGCGGAAGCTGGCCTCCTCCCGTTCCTACCGCGAGGAAACGGGAGAATTTTTGTGCGACAGCCCCAAGCTCCTCCAGGAGGCGGCGCTGTGGGGCGCGCCCATCACGGCGCTGCTGTACACCCAGGGAGCGGCGCTGCCCCCTGGGCTGGAAGGGCGGGTTCCCCGGATGGCGGAGGTCAGCGAGAGCGTCATGCGCTCCGTCAGCCCCATGGAAACCCCCCAGGGGGCCGTTTTTTCCTGCCGGTCCCCGGGCTGTGCCCCGCCGGAGCGGCTGGGGCCCGGCGCGGGGGGGCGGCTGCGTTTCCTGGTGCTGGACGGGGTGCAGGACCCCGGCAATGTGGGCACCATCCTTCGGACGGCGGACGCCTTCGGGGCACGGGTGATCGTGCTCCCCGGCTGCGCCGACCTCCATAATCCCAAAACCCTCCGGGCGGGAATGGGAGTCCATTTCCGTACCGAGATCTACCGCTGTACCCTGGAGGAGCTGACGGCTCTTTTGAAAGAGGCGGGCCTGCCCCTCTACGGCGCGGCCCTGCGGGAGGACACGGCGGATGTGCGGGAGGTGGATCTCCGCCGCTGTGCCATGGCCGTGGGCAGCGAGGGCCGGGGCCTCTCGGCGGCGGTGCTGGCGGCCTGTGACAAGACCGTCCGCATCCCCATGGCCCCCCGGTGCGAGTCCTTGAACGCCGCCTCGGCGGCCTCGGTGCTGCTGTGGGAGGCGGCCCGGGGAGAATATTAAAAATTTGACGCTTGCAATTTACTTCTATTTAATATAGTATAAAGAACCTTGGAAAAAGGAGGGGCGGGATATGCTGAAATATTGGGTGTGGCTGGCAGAGCTTCCGAGGCTGAAGGGCCCCTTCCGGCTGGCGCTTCTGCGGCACTTCGGTTCGCCGGAGGATATTTTCTTCGCCGACCGGGAGGAGCTGCTGCTGGCGGAGGATGTGCCCCCGGGCCAGGCGGAACTGGCCTTGAACCGGGACCTTTCCGCCGCGGACCGTATTTTGGCGGACTGCCAGCGCTTGGGCCAGCGGATTTTGACCATTCAGGACGCGGAGTATCCACAGCGCCTGCGGAACATCTTCGACCCGCCCCTGGTGCTCTATGTCAAGGGGCGGATGCCCGTCATGGACGAGGAGGCGGCCATCGCGGTGGTGGGCACCCGGGAGTGCACGCCCTATGGAACCGCCTGCGGAGAGCGGCTGGGCCGGGAGCTGGCGGCTTCCGGTGCGGTGGTAGTGACAGGGCTGGCCCGGGGCGTGGATTCCGCCGCCGCCCGGGGAGCCCTCCGGGCGGGCGGATCCGTCGTGGGCGTGACGGGCGGCGGTCTGGATGTCGTCTATCCCCCGGAAAATGGAGACTTGTACGCCGACGTCGCCGCCAGGGGGGTGCTGCTGTCCGAGTATCCGCCGGGCTCCCCGCCGGATAAAGCCCACTTTCCCGTCCGAAACCGGATTATGTCCGGCCTCAGCGTGGCCGCTCTGGTGGTGGAGGCCCCGGGGCACAGCGGCGCGCTCATCACCGCCCGGCTGGCCCTGGAGCAGGGCCGGGAGGTCTATGCCGTCCCCGGTCCCATCGACGCCCCGGACAGCGTGGGCTGCAACCGCCTGATCCGGGACGGCGCGGGCCTGGCGGCGGAGGGCTGGGACATCCTCCGGGATTTCCAGGAGCGTTTCCCGGAAAAGCTGCGTCCCGCTCGGAAGCTCCCGGCCTGGACGCCCCTGCCCACCCGGCGGCGGGCCGAGCCCCGGCGGAAGCCTGCTCCGGAGCCGGAAAAAGCGCCCGCGCTCCGGGCCGTGAGCCGGGAGGGCCTGACGGACGATCAGATCGCCCTTCTTGGGGTGCTGGAGCCGGAGGGCCCCGTTCAAGTGGACGATTTAATCGAAAGCACCGGCATTCCCGCCCGGCGGGTTTCGTCGGCCCTGACCATGCTGGAGATTGACGGCTGCGTACGGCAGCATGACGGCAAGCGGTACACACGGACCGTGGCGCTGACGGAATAACGCGAATTTCATTCCCCCTCCCGCGGGGCGGGAAACAACGGAGGTAACTATGTCAAAGCAGTATCTGGTCATCGTGGAATCCCCGGCGAAGGCCAAGACCATCGGAAAGTATCTGGGGAAGGAGTACACCGTTAAGGCCTGTATGGGCCACCTGCGGGATCTGCCCAAGAGCAAGCTGGGCGTGGACCCGGAGCAGGATTTTGAGCCGGTTTACCAGCCCATCAAGGGCAAGGAAGATATCATCAAGGACCTGAAAAAATCCGCCAAGGCGGCGGACACCGTGTTTCTGGCAACCGACCCGGACCGGGAGGGGGAGGCCATCTCCTGGCACTTAAAGCACCTTCTGGACCTGCCGGACGAGAAGACCCGGCGGGTGACCTTCAACGAAATCACAAAAAAAGTGGTCCAGGAGAGCATCCAGTCCCCCCGGGCCATCGACCAGAACCTGGTGGACGCCCAGCAGGCCCGGCGCATCCTGGACCGGCTGGTGGGCTATGAGCTGAGCCCCCTCCTGTGGAAAAAGGTCCGCCGGGGCCTCTCCGCCGGGCGGGTCCAGTCTGTGGCCACCCGGATGGTGGACGACCGGGAGCGGGAGATCGAGGCCTTCCAGCCGGAGGAGTACTGGACCCTGGACGTGAACCTCCTGGGCGGCCACAAGCCCTTTGCCGCCCGCTACCACGGGAAGGACGGGAAGAAGGCGGAGCTGAAAAGCCAGGCCGAGGTGGACGCGGTGGTCCGGGAGACGGAAAACGCCGCCTTCTCGGTGAAGAGCGTGAAGCGCACCGACAAGCAGCGCAGCCCCTCGCCCCCCTTCACCACCTCCACCATGCAGCAGGAGGCCTCCCGGAAGCTGAGCATGACCCCCCGGCGGACCATGGCCATCGCCCAGCAGCTCTATGAGGGCGTGGACATCGCCGGGGAGGGCACCGTGGGCCTCATCACCTATATGCGTACCGACTCCCTGCGCCTTTCCGAGGAGGCCCTGGCGGAGGCCAAGAGCTTTATCCTGGGCCGCTACGGGGACGCCTACGCCAAAACCAACCGCTATAAGGCCAAGGCCAATGCCCAGGACGCCCACGAGGCCATCCGCCCCAGCAACGTCCGCTGGACCCCGGAGGATTTGAAAGCCGACCTCACCGGGGAGCAGTACCGGCTCTACCGCCTGATTTGGAGCCGCTTTGTGGCCTGCCAGATGTCCAACGCCGTGTACGACAGCGTGTCCGTGGAGATCGAGGCCAGCCGCCACGACTTCCGGGCCAGCTCCTCCAGCCTGAAATTCGCGGGTTACACCGCCGTTTATGAAGAAGGCAAGGACGAGGAGAAGGAGGAAAAGGAATCTCCCCTGCCGGAGCTCCAGGAGGGGGACGCCCTGGAGCTGAAGGACTTCACCCCCAGCCAGCACTTCACCCAGCCCCCCGCCCGGTATACCGACGCGTCCCTCATCCGGGCCATGGAGGAGCAGGGCATCGGCCGGCCCTCCACCTACGCCCCCACCGTGTCCACGATTCTGGACCGGATGTATGTAGAAAAAGAGGGCAAGTATTTAAAAATCACCAACCTGGGCCGGGTGGTGACGGAGCTGATGAAGGATAAGTTCACCGACATCGCCGATCTGAAATTCACCGCCCACATGGAGGAGAAGCTGGACTCCGTGGAGGGGGGGAGCATCCCCTGGAAGGGGGTCCTGCGGGACTTCTACGGGGACTTCGACAAGAACCTCAAGCAGGCGGAGCAGGACCTGGAGGGCGTGCGCATCAAGGTGCCCGACGAGGTGTCCACGGAAGTGTGCCCCGAGTGCGGGCGGAACCTGGTGGTGAAAATGGGCCGGTTCGGACGCTTCCTGGCCTGTCCCGGCTTCCCGGATTGCAGCTTCACCATGCCCCTGGTGGTGGAGATGCCGGGCCGCTGTCCCAAGTGCGGCGGGCGGCTGATGAAGCGGACGGGAAAGAGCAAGAAAAACGGGAAGCAGTACACCTACTACTGCTGTGAGCACACCACCAGCAAGGTGGAGGCGGAAAAATGCGACTTCATGACCTGGGACGTGCCGGTAAAGGACGACTGCCCGGCCTGTGGGCAGACCATGTTCAAGAAAGCGGGCAAGGGAGCCCGGAAGCCCTTCTGCATCAACCCGGCGTGCTCCAACTTTCTGCCGGAGGATAAGCGGGGCTATCCCCGCTTCGCCGCCCGGAAGGAGGGGGAGGAGCCCCCCGCGGCGGAGGAGACGCCGAAGAAGCCCGCCGCCAAAAAGGCCGGGAAAACGGCCTCCGCCAAGAAGACAGCGGCCAAGACCGCGAAAGCGGCCTCCGCCAAGAAACCGGCGGCGAAAACGGCTGCGGCGGCGAAGAAAACCACTGCGAAAAAACCCGCCGCAAAGAAAACCGCCGCCAAGAAAGCCGGGACGCCGGAGGAGGGCTAAGAGAGCTCTTTCGCGGCGGCGAAAGCGGCCTGGAACATGGCTTCCTGCTCCATGAGGGCGCGGGCGTTCAAGGCAAGGACGTACTGCTGGAGGATCGCCTGACAGCACTCCGGCAGGGCGGCGGACAGCGCGCCGTAGAGCTGGGCAAGCTCGGCGGCGTAGGCGTCCCGCTCGAAGCCGTCTATGTAGCGGTCCAGAGCGTAGGCGCGGAGATCGTCGCAGATGGTTTGCATTAAGGGTGACATGGGGTTGCCTCCAATCTGAAACTTAGTTGCATATTATTATATATGCAACTAAGTTGCCTGTCAAGAGGAAATTATGGAGATTTTTGCAAAGCGGCTCAAAGGATTGCGAAAAGAGAAGAAACGGACCCAGGCACAGATGGCAGACTATCTGCAATGCAGTTTGCGGGCCTATCAGTATTATGAATCCGCAACACATTATCCTGAGATTCCCGATTTGTTGAAGCTGGCCGATTTCTTTGGAGTGTCTACCGATTATTTGTTGGGCAGGTCTCAGGAGAGATAGGGGAAAGCTTGAGGGAATGGCCTGACCAGGGGGTCAGGCCCCACAAGGAGAGTTTTCCGGTCTACCGAAATGTTTTCATTATGGAAATGGTCTACTGATAGAAGGGTAGTCCCGGAAGGAATGGGCCATGGATAGCATGGAGGTTCCGGGAGAGCGGGCCGCCGAGGGCGGCGGCCCCTACACGGTGTTCTCGGTAGAAAGGTAATTCCTGGAGAATGGCCTGACCTAGGGGCCAGGCCCCACAGGGTGGCCTATCGGTAGAAGAGTGGGCCCGGAAAAAGGCAGATACCTACCCCCAACCGCCAGGTGAGCGGCAGCGAAAAGAGAAGGACAGGCCTTTCGACAACCACCAAAACCCCCGCTAAGGCTACGCCGCGGGCTGGAGACATTCGTAAAAAACGGAAGCACCCCTTGCGCGTCCCCCGTCCTTCGTCCCCCCGCAGGGGCGATACTTCTTTTTCTCTTTTGGACCGTGCACGGCCCGTTTTCTCTTTTTCTTCTGGAAGAAAAAGAGAAAATGGGGGGTGCAATGAACCAGCCATCGCTGGTATCCAATCCTCCCCGCCCGAAGGGCGAGTACAACCCCCCACCTAGGAGGTGACCCCCATGCAGGTAACCGTAATCGGCGCCGGCCTAGCCGGCAGCGAATGCGCCTGGCAGCTCGCCAGCCGTGGCATCCAAGTAACTCTTCGGGAGATGAAGCCGGAGAAAAAAACCCCCGCCCATGAAACAGAATACTTCGCGGAGCTCTGCTGCTCCAACTCCCTGCGGAGCGACCAGCTGGAAAACGCCGTAGGCCTTCTCAAGGAAGAGCTCCGCCGCCTGGACTCCCTGATTTTGTCCTGCGCCGACGCCACCCGCGTGGAGGCGGGCGGAGCCCTGGCGGTGGACCGCCACGGCTTTGCAAGGCTGGTGACGGAGCGAATTGCGCAACATCCCAACATCACCGTGGTCCCCGGGGAGGTCACCGAGCTCCCCGAGGGCGAGGTGGTGATTGCCTCCGGCCCCCTAACCTCCGACGCCCTGGCAGAACGCCTCCAGACTTTGCTGGGGGACGACTCCGCCCTCCATTTCTACGACGCGGCGGCCCCCCTGGTCTCCGCCGAGAGCATCGACATGGAAAAGGCCTGGATGGGCTCCCGCTATGACCGGGGCACCGCCGACTACGTGAACTGCCCCATGTCCGAGGAGGAGTACGAGGCCTTCTGGCAGGCCCTTACCACCGCCCGGGAGGCGGAGGTCCACGGCTTTGAGGACCAGAAGGTCTTCGAGGGCTGCATGCCCGTGGAGGTCATGGCCCGGCGGGGCCGGGAGACCCTTTGCTACGGGCCCTTGAAGCCCCGGGGCCTGACGGACCCCAGGACGGGGAAGGAGCCCTATGCCGTGGTCCAGCTGCGGCGGGACAACCGGGAGGGCAGCGTCTATAACCTGGTGGGCTTCCAGACCCATCTGCGCTTCCCGGAACAGCGGCGGGTGTTCTCCATGATCCCCGCCCTTCACGACGCGGAATTCCTCCGCTACGGGGTGATGCACCGGAACACGTTTTTAAACTCCCCCCGGCTGCTGGACCGCTATTACCGCCTCAAGGCGGATCCCCGCATCTCCTTCGCCGGGCAGATGACCGGGGTGGAGGGGTATGTCGAATCCGCCGCCAGCGGCTTCCTGGCGGGGGTGGAGACGGCCCGGCGGCTCCGGGGACTGCCCCCGGTGGACTTCCCCCAGGAGACCGCCATCGGGGCCCTGGGGCTGTATGTCTCCAACCAATCCGTGGTGGCTTTCCAGCCCATGAACATCAACTTCGGCATCATGCCGCCCCTGGGCCGCCGGGTCAAGGGGAAGCGGAACAAGAACGCGGAGCTCAGCCGCCGGTCCCTGGACATCATAGAGAAGCTGCGGGAGACCGTGCTGGAATAAACAGAAACGACTCAGGGGAGGGTTCAAGCATGAAAATCATCGTGGACGCCATGGGAGGGGACAACGCCCCTCTGGCCCTGGTCCAGGGGGCCCTGGAGGCCCATAAGGAATACGGGACCAACGTGATCCTGGTGGGCCGGATGGCGGATATCCTGAAGGCCGTGGAGCAGTGCGGGGAGAAGAATCTCCCCTCCGGCGTGGAGATCCGGGACGCGGCGGAGGTGGTGGAGATCGCCGACGACCCCGCCACGGCCTTCAAGAGGAAGAAAGACTCCTCCCTGACGGTGGGCCTGAACCTGCTGAAAAACGGGGAGGGGGACGCCTTTGTCTCCGCCGGGTCCACGGGGGCCCTGCTGGCGGGAGCCACGCTGGTGGTCAAGCGCATCCGGGGCGTCCGCCGGGCGGCCATGGGGCCCGTCCTGCCCACGGCGGAGGGGCGGATGCTCCTGTGCGACTGCGGGGCCAACGCCGAGTGCACGCCGGAATACCTGCTCCAGTTCGCCTACCTGGGGAATTACTACGCCAAGCGGGTGCTGGGGGTGGAGCGGCCCCGGGTGGCCCTGCTGAACATCGGCGCGGAGGCGGAGAAGGGGGACGGCCTCCGGCAGGAGGCCCGCGCCCTGCTGGCCCAGGCGGCGGAGGCCGGGCGGCTGAACTTTGTGGGGAACCTGGAGGCCAGCGACGCCATGCTGGGCGGGGCGGACGTGCTGGTGGCCGACGGCTTCACCGGAAACGTCATGCTGAAGTCCCTGGAGGGCACCGCCAAGTTCCTTTTGAAGGAATTGAAGAAGGTGTTCCTCTCCAGCATGAAGACCAAGATCGCCGCGGGGCTGGTGAAGGGGGACCTGGCGGAGATGAAAAAGCTGCTGGACCCCAGCGAGGTGGGGGGGACCCCCTTCCTGGGCATTTCCAAGCCCGTCATCAAGGCCCACGGCTCCTCGGACGCCCGGGCCATCCGCAACGCCATCCTCCGGGCGGAGGAATACGCCGCCAGCGGCTTCATCGCCGACGTGGAGGAGAACATCGAATTGATGAAAGTTGGAACAAACAGGCAAAATTTGCCGGATGCCCCTTGACAGCACGGCGGCTGTTGCCGTATGATAGGCTTCATGAAAGGGCTGTTGTTTCAAGGCAGTCAAGTCTATAAGGAGTGAAACGGCAATGTCAAACGAAGAGATCTTAAGCGTACTTCGGGGACTGGTGGCGGAGCAGTTCGCCAAGGAACCCGAGGAGATCAACATGGACACCGCCTTTGAAGGAGATCTGGGCGCGGACTCCGTGGACCTGGTGGAGCTGGTCATGGCCATGGAGGAGGAATTCGAGGTCGGCGAGATCGAGGAAGAGGAGCTCTCCTCCCTCAAGACCGTGGGCGACGCGGTGAACTACCTGGCGGGTAAGCTGAATAAGTAAAAAGCGCGCCTTGGAAAGCAGGCGCGGAGGAAGCCCGCCCCGTGACCCCACGGGGCGTCCTTTCAGAGAGGACCGGACATGCAGGAACTGGAGAAAAAACTGGATTACGTTTTCCGGGACAAGGCGCTGCTGGAGGAGGCCCTGTGCCACAGCTCCTACGCCAACGAGCACCGGGCGGACCACCTGTCCAGCAACGAGCGCCTGGAGTTCCTGGGGGATTCGGTACTGGGCTTCGTGACGGCGGAATTTCTCTTTGCCCAGCACCCGGACCTGCCGGAGGGGGACCTGACCCGCATCCGGGCGGCCCTGGTGTGTGAGCAGAGCCTCTATGAGGTGGCCCGAAAGCTGAACCTGGGGGCCTATCTGCGCCTGGGCCGGGGCGAGGAGTCCGGCGGCGGCCGGACCCGGACCTCCATCCTGGCGGACGCCACGGAGGCAGTCTTCGCCGCGGTCTATCTGGACGGGGGCATCGCCGCCGCCTCGGCGCTGATTCACCGCTGCGTGCTGGACGCGGAGCGGGAAGAGGTGGTGGAGGAGCGCCGCCGGGACTACAAGACGGCCCTCCAGGAGCTGGTCCAGCGCCAGGCGGACCAGGTGCTCTCCTACCGCATGGTGGGGGAGCGGGGCCCGGATCACGCCAAGACCTTCGCCGCGGAGGTGCTGCTGAACGGCGCGCCCATCGGCTCCGGCTCCGGCCACAGCAAGAAGGAGGCCGAGCAGGCCGCCGCCCGCAGCGCGTTGGAGGGCCTTTCTGAATAAGAAGACATCCCCGGCGGAAGTCTCCGCCGGGGATGCTCCTGTCTATGGGCGGAAAAGAACGCGCCGCCGTTTCAGAAAAGCGTCAGGCCAGCAGGGCGTTGATCTCCTCAATCTCCAGGTCCTGGAGGGCCCAGTTCACGCCGTAGCCCACCACTTTGCTCAGCTCCCGGACCTGCTGGTCCACGTCCCGGGTGGTCACCGTCAGGGGATTTTTCCCGTGGCGGAGCCGGGTCTCGTCCAGCTCGGCGACGCCCGACTCCTCCAGCAGATCCGCCGCCAGGGTGGCGGCGTCCACCACCGTGGGCACGCCGACGGCGAAGACCGGCACGCCCAGAGTCTCTTTGTTCAGCGCCGCCCGGTGGTTCCCCACGCCGGAGCCGGGGACGATGCCTGTGTCCGAGAGCTGCACCGTGGTGCACATCCGGCCCACCCGCCGGGCGGCCAGAGCGTCGATGGCGATGACCAGGGAAGGCTTCACCTGTGCCACCAGGCCCCGGACGGCCTCGGCGGACTCCACGCCGGTGGTGCCCAGCACCCCGGCCCGGAACACCGCCACGGGCCGGAACCCGGCGAAGTGCTTGGGGCTGGCGGCGATGAGGTGCCGGGTGACCAGCACGCTGTCCGCCGCCAGGGGGCCCACGGCGTCCGGGGTCATGGCGGCGTTCCCCAGGCCCACGATGAGGGCGGGGCCCTTTTCGGGGAGCATGGCCTTCAACTGGGACCCCACGGCCCGGACGGCCCGCTCAAAAAAGTCCGGCTTCCGCTGCCAGAAGCTGGTCAGGTCGATGGTGAGATAGGTCCCCTGGGGCTTTCCCAGGGCCTCCTCCCCCCGCCGGTCCAGGATATCCACCCGGGTGACGGGGTAGCCCTCCTCCTTGGACTTCGTGGCCTTTACGCCGGAGAGCCGGGTGGTCTTCTCCGTGGACTCCTGCCAGAGCTCCCGGGCCTCCAGGGCCAGATCGGTGCGCTTTGCAAACATAGGACCGCCTCCCAAACCGAAAATGATCGGCCTTAGGTTTTGCGCAGAGAGGCGAAATATGCGGAAAGAGCCTTGAAAAAATTCAAGGCTCCTTCAAAATTAAGGGCAGGTCCACGATGGAGACCCGGCGGCTCATGGCGTACTGCATAGTGTACCGGGTGCCGCCGGGGGTGCCGTCAAAGGCGGCGATGAGCAGAGAGGAATGGTCCACCATGTAGCGGTCCCGCCGCTGCATGCAATAGGGCGTGTACTTGGCGGAGACCAGGGTCTCGAAGTCGCAGGCTTCCACCAGGCGCGTGTACCGCTCCCGCTGGTCCGGGGCCCAGGCGTCCGCCTGGGTGGGGCAGGGGACGGCGGCCTCTACCGTCACATCCGGGTGCCGATCCCGGAGGGCCAGGACCGTCTCGCAGAAATAGAGGTCGCAGCCCAGGGCCATGCCGCAGAGGAAGTGGCGGTGGCCCTCCTCATAGGCGGCCTCCACCGCGGCGGCGATGCGCCGTTTCAGGGAGAGGCACCGGGGGTCCGCCTCGTCGTAGCGCCAGGGCAGCTTCTCGGGGCGGTGGCCGGTGAAGCAGCAGCTGATTTGTCTGGACCGCATGGGGAGGCCTCCTTTCCCGGCAAAGTGATGGAATCATTATAGAACATTCGTTCTGAAATGTAAAGCCTTTTCTTTTCCAGCCGGGAGGAGTATAATGAATTTTAGAGCAGCACCCGAAAATCATGAGAAACGTTCAGCGGTCCAGGAATCGCAGGGCCGCGCTGCCGCGGGAAGGAGAGGACGGCACATGCTGTATTCCACCTTGTGCTATCTGGAGCGGGGAGACGAGTACCTGATGCTCCACCGGGTGAAGAAGGAGCACGACGTGAACCAGGGGAAATGGATCGGCGTGGGGGGCAAGTTTCAAGACAGAGAGAGCCCCGAGGACTGCGTCCTCCGGGAGTGCTTTGAGGAGACGGGCCTGACTTTGACGGACTACCGCTACCGGGGGCTGGTGACCTTTGTCTCCGACCAGGCCCCCACGGAGTACATGCACCTTTTCACCGCCTCCGCCTGGACCGGAACGCCCCACCCCTGCGACGAGGGGGAGCTTCAATGGATCAAGAAGGCGGACCTCCTGTCTCTGCCCCTGTGGGAGGGGGACAAGATCTTCCTCCGCCTCCTGGAGGAGGACGCGCCCTTTTTCTCCCTCAAGCTCCGCTACGAAGGGGACAAGCTGGCCGGAGCGGCGCTGAACGGGAAGCCCCTGAACTGAGAAAGCCGCCCCTTTCGGAGCGGCTTGAAAGTCCTCAGGCCTCCCGGTGTTCCCGGAGGGCGGCTTCCCACTTCTCCCGGTCCGCCTCCGTCAGGGAGCGGATCACCCGGCAGGGATTTCCTCCGGCCACCACCCGGGGCGGGATGTCCCGGGTGACGATGGACCCGGCGGCGATGACGGCCCCTTCCCCGATGGTCACCCCGGGGAGGATCACCACGTTGCCCCCAATCCACACGTTGTCCTCAATGGTGACGGGGCGGCCGTATTCCAGATCCGTGTTCCGCACCTCCGGCACCATGGGGTGGTTCACCGTGTAGATGCAGACCCGGGGGGCGATGTAAACCCGGCTGCCGATGGTGATGGGGGCAATGTCCAGGAAGATGCAGTCGTAGTTGGCGAAGAAATAGTCCCCCACGGAAATCTGGGTGCCGTAGTCGCAGTGGAAGCTGGACTCCACCCAGGCGTCCTTCCCGGCGCGGCCGAAGAGCTCCTGGATGGTACTGTCCCGGCCCTGGAAATCATCCGGGGCCAGGGCGTTCAGCCGGTGGCAGAGCCGCTTGGCCCGCATCCGGGCCTCCGTCAGCTCCGGGTCCGGGGGATAATAGAGCTTTCCCGCCAGGCGCTTTTCCTGTTCGGTCATAGAGATCCCCTCCTGCAAGATTATTTGGGCCATTATAACAGAGCCGGGGAGGGCGGTCAAGAAGGGCTTGCAATTTTTGGGGGATCTGGTATAGTGATGGAAGCCAAAAAACGAGCGGAGCCGAAGCTCCGCCCGTCTTGAGGCTAGGATGGTTTTTTCCGGGAAGACTGCCCTTACAGCGTCTCCTTCCGCTTGGGGGAGTTGATGGCCACCAGCCAGGACACCAGCAGGATCACCGCGCCGATGCAATAGCCGATATAGTAGACGCTCTGTCCCTGGGTCTCGGCGTCCATGGTGAAGAAGTCGCCGATCTGGCCGCCCAGGATGAAGGCCATGGCAATGGGGACAATGAATTTCAGGCAGATGTCCATGAACCGGTTCAGCCAGTGAATCTGCTCCGCGCCGTGGTGAATTTCGTCGGTGATGGGCTTGGTCCGCAGCTCCCAGCCAATCATGATGCTCATAATCAGCGCGCCGGCGGGCATGGCCAGGCCCTCGGAGAAGGCGTCCATGAAGTCCAGCCAGCAGTCGTTCCAGGGGCCGACGCCAATCATCTGCTGGAAGGGGACGGGCACAAACTTGTTGCTGCCCAGGCCGTCCAGGGCCACAATGGCGGCCTCCACCATGATGGCGGCGCACACCCAGAACACGGTCTTGGAGCGGTTGCCCTGCTTGCCCTTGCTCTCCGCGTGGTCCAGCAGGAAGGTGACGACCACCTCGATCAGGGCGATGGCGGAGGAAATGGCCGCCACCAGCACGAACAGATAGAAGATCACACCGAACAGGGGGCCGATGGGACCCATGGCCTGGAACACGTCCTGCAGGGTGATGAACAGCAGCTTGGGGCCGCTGAGGGTGGCGCTGGGGCCGTAAGTCGCCACGGCGGCGGGGATGACGGCGATGCCCGCCATGATGGCAACCAAAGTGTCCGCAAAGACCACCACCACGGAGTTCTTCACGATGTTCTGGGATTTCTTCATATAGGAGCCGTAGGTGATGGTGATGCCCATGGCCAGGGACAACGAGAAGAACATCTGCCCGCCGGCGGTGGCCAGGACGGAGATGATGCTGGGCGCCTCCTCAATGAAGCCCGCCTGCACCGCGTAGCCGGGGAGGAACATGAATTTCAGGCCCTCCGCCGCGCCGGGCAGGGTGACGGAACGGATGATGATGATGACCAGCATCACGAACAGGGCGGGCATGCCCACGTTGTTGAACTTCTCAATGCCCCCGGAGATGCCGCCCCGGTTGATGAGATAGCAGAGGATCATGAACAGGAAGGTGAACATGACGCAGCCGAAAGGATTGGTCAGCATGGCGCTGAACAGGTCCGACCCGGTTTTGATCTCCGCACCGGCGAAAGCCAGGTTGCTCAGGTTCAGGGACATGTACTCAATGCAGTAGCCGCCCAGAACCGTGTAGAAGCTCAAAATGACGAAGGGGGAGAACACCGCCAGCCAGCCCACCCACTTAAAGCGCGCGGACAGGGCGTGGTATGCGCCGATGGTGCCCTTGCCGGTTTTCCGGCCCATGGCCAGCTCGCTCATCATAATGCTGAAGCCCACGAAGATGGCCAGCAGCAGATAGATGACCAGGAAGGCGAAGCCGCCGGACTTGCCCATTTTGTAGGGGAATCCCCAGATGTTGCCCAGGCCCACGGCGGAGCCGATGGCAGCCATCAGGAAGCCTAAGTTGCTTCCCCACGAACCTCTCTCATTTTCCACAAAAAAACCTCCTCTTATCGGTAATTATTAACAAATATACTATACCCGAATCCATTCGTCAAGAAAAAATACAAAAAAAATTCACAAAATGTTTTTACTAGATGGAAAGCTGTCCATTTCACGCTTTGACGTGGCATGGTTTTCTATACAATACGCACAAAATACGACTGCGTCTGATGCTTATGCAACAGTTTAAATCCGCGCGGCGTGGTAAGCTTTTTCATGGCGTCATGACAAACGAACACTAAGGATGGGACTTATGCAACAATTTAAACCAGTGACAAAACAGGACGGCGCCAAGCTCCGCCGCTACTACAAGGACTGCAATTACGGCCTCTGCGAGTACTCTCTGGGGACCAAGCTCATGTGGAAGAAGGCGCTTCACCCGGCCTGGGCGGAGATCGCGGGCTGCCTCGTGGTCCGTAACCGGGACGCGGGCGGGTGGAACTTCGACTACCCGGTCCCCGGGCCGGAGGGGGACGTGGACGCGGCCCTGAGGGCCATTGAAGCCTACTGCCTGGAGGCGGGGCAGCTTCCGGTCATTTCCATGGTGCCGGAGCACAAGGCTGGGGAGCTGCTGGGCCGTTATCCCTATGTCCGGGTCAGCGATATCCGCACCTGGCGGGATTACGTGTATTACCGGGAGGATCTCCAGTATTTCACCGGGCGGCGCTACTCCGGCCAGCGGAACCACATCAAGAAATTCCGGGCCCAGTGGCCCGAGGCGGAGGTCCGCCCCCTGACGGCGGAGAACGCCGGGGCAGTGGAGCAGTTTTGGAAGGACTATGAGGCGGAGTTCCCCAAGGGGGACAACGCCAAGGCCCTGGACGAGCTGAAGCTGGCGAAGAAAATGCTGAAGCTGGCGGGAAAGCCCTGGTTCACCGCCGGGGGGATGTTCGACGGGGACAAGCTCATTGCCCTGGCCCTGGCGGAGCGCTGCGGGGATACCCTCATTATCCACATTGAGAAGGCGCTGTATTCCTATACCGGCGTGTATCCCGCCTTTGTCCAGGCCTTCGCCCTGGCCTTCGGCGGAAACTGCCAGTGGATTGACCGGGAGGACGACGCGGCGGACAAGGGCCTGCGGACCTCCAAGCTCCAGTACGGCCCCGCCAAGCTGGCCCCTAAGTACCGTTTCGAGCCTATGAACGAGCTGATGCGCCACATCAAAGAGATCCCTAAGGTGGAGACGGCCCGGCTGACCCTCTCCGCCCTGACGGAAAAGGACATTCCCGCCTACAACGCCCTGGTGCTGGACCAGGAGCGGAACCGCTGGTGGGGCTATGACGACGTGGCGGGCCTGGGGGGCCCGGTGGAGGAGCGGAGCTTCTTTGACGTTGCCAGGCGGGACTTTGAAAACCATCTGGCGGTGAACTTCGCCGTCCGGCTGGAGGGAAAGCTCATCGGCGAGGCGGTGCTGTACAACTTCGACTGCCGGGGCGGCGCGGAATTGGGCTGCCGGATTGACAAGGCCTGCGCCGGGAACGGCTACGGCGTGGAGGCCTTTACGGCGGCGGCGGAGTGGGGGCTTTACAAGCTCCACCTGGGAAGGGTTTTCGCCAAGTGCTTCAAGGAGAATCAGGCGTCCTATAAGATGCTCTCCGCCTGTATGCGGAAGCACGGGGAGGACGAGACGTTTTTCTATTTTGAGAAGCTGGTGTAAAAATGCGGGCCCCCGGCGAAAAACCGGGGGCCCTTGCTATGCGCAGGCTCAATAAAATTCCTTGATGTACGCGTCCACGTCCGCCCGGGTGCCCATGTAGGGGCCCGGGGTCTCCATCTTGAGGGAGACCAGCGCCGTGGAGGTTTGAAGGGCGGCGGGGATGTCCTGGGTCAGCCGCTCGTTGATGTAGCAGGCGAAGGTGGTGTCCCCCCGTCCGGTGCGGCCCCCCAGGCTCCGGGCCTTGATGGGGCAGGTGTAAATCTCCTTGCCGTCGTAGACCAGCACTTCCGTGTTGTGGGTGATGAGGATTTCCTTCGCGCCCCAGCCGTAGAGGACCTTGGCGGCCTCCACCCGGTCCGCGAGGCCAGTGAGGATTTCCGCCTCGGCGGCGTCGGTTTTCAGGAAGCGGACATAGGGGAGCAGTTCCTTCTTGGCCTCCCAGTCCCGGTAGACCATGCCGCCGTTCTCCTCCCAGCGGAGCATGCACTGCACGTCGATGGCCAGCATGGCACGTTTTGCGGCGAAGGGCAGAAACTCGTTGGGGATGTCGCCGCCCACCAGGCCCGCCAGGTGCCAGATTTTCGCGTCAATTTCCTCCGGGACCTCCTCGGGCCGGTAGGGGTCGATTTTGCTGTCCACGGTGGAGGTCCGGCGCTCCCGGTCCGGGGTGTGGTAGACGTTTTTGGTGACGAAGGAGTGGGTGCTGTGGAGGGGGAACACCGTGATGTTGGGGGCGGCGGCGAAGGCGTCCTTCAAGTCCACCTGGGCGGTGTCCGCCTTGGGCAGGACGGCGGTCTTATGGCCCATGTTGGCGGCCGCAAAGCCGGAGTAGTACACCGCGCCTCCGATGGCCTGGACGGTGGTTCCGTCATAGTCCACATTGGTGTCCTGGGCAATCTCTCCGATAATCAGGGTATTGAACTGGCTCATTTCGCTTCCTCCTTACGGATGGCCTCGTCGGCCTCTACAAATTCCTGGAACGCGGGGCTCCAGAGATGGAATTTATGGCTTTCAATCATGCGCTTGTAGGCGAAGGAGTCGTGGACCCGCTCCGGCAGGAGGACGGCGGTCCGGGCCTCATCCCCGTCCCGGTGGGTGTCGGACCCGGCCAGGCGGTAGTACTCGGGGTGGCGGCGGCAAAGCTCCAGGGCTTTGTCGTTGTTGTTTTCATGCCGGGGGTTTCCGTTGATGATCTCCGCCCCGTGGATGGCGGTTTCCTGAACCGGGGCGCTGCCCTTGCGGAAGGGGTGGGCGTGGATGATGAGGACCTGGCTGTGATACTTGTCGAAAAACTCCTGGGCGCTCATGCAGCAGATGTAGGGGTTGGAGCGGAGCCACTGCTCGTCGATGCCGTAGACCAGGTAGTCGTTGTCATTTTCCGGGAAGCGGAGCTCCGCCCCCAGGATGACGTCCAGCCCCACCTCGTCGCCCCGGCGCTTGGAGGCGTGGTAGCCGCTCAGGTAATGGTCGCAGACCAGGTCCCAGTTGTGCTCGGTGTCGATGCGGGAGAGGTACTCCGGGTGGAGGTGATCCGTGACCACCAGGCCGGTGAAGCCGTTTTGGACATAGCGGTCCACCACGTCGGCGGCGTAGAGGTGGCCGCAGCGGCTGGTTTCGGCGGTGTGGGTGTGGGGGTCGTAGCGATAGCCGTTCATAGTGAAAATTCCCTCTTTCCTCACGGGGAGCGGAAGCTCCCTGTGTGTGATAATTTAAGACGCGTGCAGATCCCGGCAGGTGCTGCGCTTGATCAGCGTCGGCATCAGAATCTGATGGACATAGCCCTGGGTGCCGTTTTCAATTTTGTCCCGGAGCATATCCACCGCCTGGACGGCCATGTCCCGCTTGGGCTGTTCCATGGTGGTCAGCTCAATCCGGGGCAGGGCGGTGGAGGAGATGTTGTCGAAGCCGATGAGGCTCAATTGGCCGGGAATGTTAATGTGAGCGTCGTCCGCCGCCTTCAAAACGCCCAGGGCATTGGAGTCCGTGGAGGCGAAGATGGCGGAATAGTCGATGGGCTTGGCAAAGAGCTCCTTGGCCATCTGGTAGCCGCCGGTGATGGAGGAGCGGGTGAATTCGCTGTTGAAGAACCGGGGGGTCAGCCCCAGCTCCCGGCAGGCCCGGATATAGCCCTCCGCCCGGAACTGGTGGGTGGTGGTGTGGCGGCGGCCAAAGTAGAGGATATCCCGGTGGCCCAGCTCATAGAGGTACTTCGTGCCGATATAGGTCCCCCGGCTGTTGTCCACGGCCACGTAGCTTTGAGGCTGGTCCCGGAGATTCTCGCTGAGGAAGACCGTGGGCACCTGGTCCGTGTAGGCCCGGATGTTCTCATAGGTCTTTGGGCTCTGGGGGACGATGAGGATGCCGTCCACCTGCCGGCTGAGAAGGAGCTTCACCACCGTCTTCTCCTGCTTCAAATCCGGCCCGGAGTTGCAGAGCATGATGTTGTACCCATGCCCCCTGGCGCTCATCTCGGCGTAATAGGCCAGCTCCGACATAAACTGGTTGTCGATGGAGGGAACCACCAGCCCGATGAGCCCCGTGCGCTTGGTCACCATGGAGCGGGCCACGTAGTTGGTGGTATAGCCCATCTCGTCGCAGAGCTTGATAATGCGCTCCCGGGTGTCGCTGCCAATCTGGTGGCTGCCGGAAAGGGCGCGGGAGACGGTGGCGTAAGATACGCCGGCGGCTTTGGCCACGTCCTTCAAAGTTACACTTTTCATAGCTTTTCATCCTTTCCGCGCCACTGGAAATTGTAAACGTTTCCGCTTTATTTTTTGGAACCGGCCAGACTCCGGCCGGTTCAAGTTGTCAAGTAAAGAATATCCGATTTTCCCGGCAATGTCAATAACAATCTGGATTTTTCCCATCTTTGGGCAGAAAAACGAAAAATAATCGAAGTCTTCGGCGTTTGGCATATTGACAAAGGACCTGTGTTTCATTTAGAATAAAGCTGAAAAGGCCGCAAACGTTTACGGTTGGGCCGGAGACGGCCCGGCCGCCTCCTGGAACGCCGTTCCAGGGACCCGCGACGTCTACCACATTATGAGGAGGAATTCTTATGACCCCCGATATCAAAACGATCTTTTTCGACGTTGGCAACACGCTGCGCATCGTGCTGAAGGAGCAGGACTTCATCGACCGGGCCGAGGCCGGGCTGATGGAGCTCATCCACACCACCGAGACCCATGACGAGCTCTTTGCCAAGCTGGAGGAGCGCTGGAAGAAGTACCGCAAGATGTCCAAGGAGACCCTGCTGGACGCCTCTGAGGGCGAGCTGTGGACCCAGTACATGCTGCCGGAGTACGACGCCAACATGATCTTTGCCAACGCGGCGAAGCTGACCCGCCTGTGGCGGGATCACGACGGCCGCCGGGTGGCCCGGGCCGACGCCGTGGATACCATCAAGGAGCTCTGCGCCCGGGGCTATACCCTGGGCATCATCGCCAACACCGTCACCGAGACGGAAATCCCCGACTGGATGGCCGCTGACGGCGTGGCCCAGTGCTTCAAGACCACCATCCTCTCCTCCAAGGTCCGCCTGCGCAAGCCCAACCCGGAGATTTACCACCTGGCCTGCCGCTGCATCGGCACCCCGGAGGCCAACTGCGCCTACGTGGGCGACAATCCGGTCCGGGACGTGGAGGGCACCCAGGCCGCGGGCTTCGGCATGATGATCCGCATCGACGAGCCGGACACCCTGAACATGGAGCACGCCACCGGCAAGGAGTTCACCCCCGACCATGTGATTACCGCCCTGAGCCAGCTTCTCGATATTTTCCCCGCCCGCGCTTAAAATACATAGATACACAAGGAGGGAACACGCCATGGATACGACTAAGCGTTACAAGGCCGTCTTCTTCGACCTGGGAGGCACCCTGCGCATCGCCCTGCTGGAGGAGGCTTGGATGAGGCACGCCCGCCGGAAGATGGCGGAGATTGCCGGGTCCCCCGTGCCCTACGAGGAGTTCTACCAGATGATTGAGGAGCGCTACGAGCCCTACCGGGACTGGGCGCTGCGCGAGAATAAGGAGTCCGGGGACGAGGAGCTTTGGTGCAAGTGGCTGCTGCCGGACTATGACCAGGCCCGCGTCAAGCAGGTCTGCCACGAGCTGAGCTACCAGTACCGCCAGTGCAAGGGCCGCCGGGTCGTGGTAGACGGCGGCGTGGAGGTCATCAAGGGGCTCCATGAGCGGGGCTACAAGCTGGGCATCATCTCCAACCTCATCGGGGAGAACGAGGTCCCCGACTGGCTGGAGGAGGACGGCCTGGCGGAGTACTTCGACACCGTTATCCTCTCCTCCGTCTGCGGGCTGCGCAAGCCCTGCTCCGAGATTTACAACGTCGCCTGCAGGGACATCGGCGTGGCGCCGGAGGACTGCGTGTCCGTGGCGGACAATGTGAAGCGGGACATCACCGGGGCCAAGGAGGCGGGAATCGGCTGCAACATCATCTTCCGCTCCCCGGAGAAGAAGCACGCCGTGGAGTTCACCGAGGCCAACCGCCCCGACGCGGTGATCAGCGGCTTCCGGGAGATTCTGGATTTGCTTCCCCCCTTGAATTAAAACCAATTTGGGATGCGTCCGGGGAGACCCGGACGATCCCGCGTTTCAGAGGAATAGACTGAACAAGGAGGCCGATAGGAAATGAACACCGATATTCGTTACATCTTCCTGGACCTGGGAGGCACCTTCCGGGTCATCGACGAGGACCCCGCCTATCTCTCCGCCGCCCGGGCCAAGATTGCCGAGCTCTGCGGCGTGGAAACCGACAACCCCAACCAGTGGTTCAGCGATGTCATCGACAAGCGGTACGACAAGTACCGGGACTGGGCCCTGAAATTCATGTGCGAGGCGCCGGAGGAGGTCTTGTGGACCCGGTGGCTGGCCTATGACATGGACCGGGAGCGCATTTTGAAGAACGCCGCCGAGCTGACCTACCAGTACCGCCAGACCAAGGGCCGCCGCACGGTGGTGGAGGGCGGCGCGGACACCGTCAAGGAGCTCTGCGCCCGGGGTTATACCATGGGCATCATCAGCGATCTGGTTGGCAAGCGGGAGGTGGACGAGTGGCTGGACGCCGACGGCCTCCGGCCCTACTTCAAGACCGTCCAGCAGTCCTCCATTACCTATATCCGCAAGCCCGGCCCCGCCATCTACTACTACGCCATGGAGGAAGCGGGAGCCCAGCCGGAGAACTGCTGCTACGTGGGCGACAATTTGAACCGGGACATCGTGGGCGCCAAGGCCGTGGACTTCGGCATGACGGTGGCCGTGCAGTACGACCGGAGCAAGCCCCTGAAGCTGACGGAGGAGAACATGCCCGACGGCAAAATCTACACCTTCCCCCAGCTGCTGGACATCTTCCCCGAGGGGGGCAAGGTGGCCGTGGATAAGCTCATCGCCCCCAACGACGGACAATAAGGATTTGATTGGCTAATTGACTATAGGAGGTTTTTCATATGGCAGACATGAAACGCGGCGGCGCTCAGCTGGCTGAGGCCGTCAAGAAGGCATACGAGCTGGGCCAGGACGACTATCATCTGGAGCCCATGGTCCTGGTGGAGGACGGCAAGCCGGTGGGCAAAATCGGAGACGGCGACGCGGCCATCTTCTGCTGCCGCCGGGGTGAGCGGGAGATCGAGCTCACCGAGATGTTCACCGAGCCGGATTTTGACAAGGCAGATCGCCGGATGCTCCGGGACCTGGACTTCGTTATCATGACCATGTACCACGACAAGTTCAAGGACCTGCCCATCGCCTTCGCCCCCGCCAAGGTGGTGAAGCCCCTGGCCCAGGTCCTCAGCGAAGCCGGAAAGACCCAGTTCCACTGCGCCGAGAGCGAGAAGTTCGCCCATGTGACCTTCTTCTTCAACGGCGGCGAAAACAACCCCTTCCCCGGGGAGGACGATGTGTGCATCCCCTCTCCCAAGGGCATCGACTTCGACCAGCAGCCGGAGCTGTCCCTGCCCAAGGTGGCGGACACCGTTATGGACGCCCTGGGCAAATACGACTTCGTGGTGACCAACTTCGCCAACGGAGACGTCATTGGGCACACCCAGAACACCGAGGCGAAAATCAAGGCCTGCGGCTATGTGAGCCAGTACCTGGATAAAGTGGTCAGCGACGCCCTGGGCAAGGGCTACGTGGTGGCCATCACGGCGGACCACGGAAACATCGAAAAGCTCTACACCGCCGCCGGGAAGCCCGACGGGGCCCACACCACCAATCTGGTCCCCTTCATCATGACCGCCCCCGCCGATAAGAGCCCCATCGCCCTGCGGGACGGCTCCCTGGGCGACGTGTCTCCCACGGTGCTGAACGTCCTGGGCATCCCCCAGCCCGCCGAGATGGACGGCAAGCCCCTCTGCGAGGGCAAAACCTGGGGCGAGGGCCGGAAGATGCTCCTCATCATCTGCGACGGCTGGGGCCTGGGCACCGGAGACGACGGCGACGCCATCCATCTGGCCGACACCCCCTACTGGGATTCCCTGCTGGCAGACCAGTCCTGGTCCAAGCTCCACGCCTCCGGCGAGTTCGTGGGCCTGGGCGCGGGCAAGGCCGGCAACTCCGAGGCGGGCCACTCCAACCTGGGCGCGGGCCGCTGCGTAATGCAGGACGACGTCCGGCTGGACGCCGCCGTAAAGGACGGCAGCTTCAAGCAGAATCCCATTTTCCTCCAGGCCATTGAGCACGCCAAGAAAAACGGCACCGCTTTGCACCTGCTGGCCTACCTGACCTACAAGTCCTCCCACGGCTGCATCGACTACCCCCTGAACATCTGCGAGATGGCCCGGGACAATGGACTCAGCCGGGTGTATCTCCACATCATCTTCGACGGCCGCTCCACCGAGCCCGGCTCCGCTCCCGCCCTGCTGGCGGAAGTGGATGAGAGGCTGGAAGCCATCGGCGTGGGCCGCGTCGTGGACGGCGTGGGCCGGGGCGTGGTTCTGGACCGGGACAAGAACTACGACAAGGTGAAACGGGCCTACGACGCCATGGTCGAGGGCGCCGGAACCCAGTACGAATAAGGTTTTTGGAGGGAAGGCCGGGACGTATTATCCCGGCCTTCCAGAATTATGAAGATGCACGCAAATTCGAGGAAAATTGCACGCAGAAAGTTTGTTAAAAATATAATTGTCATTGACGGGAACGGCGCTGGTGGAGTAAAATAATGCCCGAGGAAAAGCTCCGCAGCGTTCAACAACAAACTTGGAAAGGAAGCGACACCCATGAATGAGAAAAAGCTAAAAGTCCTGGCGGCTGAAATCCGGCTGGAGACGCTGAAAGTCATCCATAGCCGGGGCTTCGGCCACGTAGGCGGGTCCATGGACTTGGCGGACCTGATGGCGGTGCTGTACGGCGAAGTCATGAAGTTCGACCCGAAGAATCCCCGCTGGGAGGACCGGGACTGGCTGGTTTTGAGCAAGGGCCACGCGGGACCTGTGGCCTACGCCACCTTCGGCCTGATGGGCTTCTATCCCATGGAAGACGCGTACACCCTGAATCAGCCGGGGACCAAGTTCCCCAGCCACACGGACCGCAAGCTCACCCCCGGCGTGGACCTCACCACCGGCTCCCTGGGCCAGGGCGTCTCCACCGCTACCGGCGCGGCCCTGGGCAATAAGATCGACGGACGGGACAGCACGGTCTTCTGCGTCATCGGCGACGGTGAGGCGGACGAGGGCCAGGTCTGGGAGGGCTTCCATTTTGCCTATGCCCACAAGCTGGACAATATCATCTACTTCATCGACAACAACGGCTACCAGCTGGACGGCTCTACGGACGATATCCTGGCCCACGGAGACATCGCGAAAAAGGTGGAGGGCTTCGGCCTGCACACCCAGGTCATTGACGGACACGACGTGACGGCCATCTATGAGGCCATCCAGAAAGCCAAGGAAACCAAGGGCGTGCCCTCCTGCATCGTGCTGAACACTAGCAAGGGCAAGGGCGCGACGTTTGCGGAGCCCAAGCACGACCACTCCTCCCAGCCCAAGGAGGAGCAGTGGCTGGAGGCCATCGCCGCTTCCGAAAAAGAGCTGGAAGCCGCGAAGAACGCTTAAAGGAGGGTGAGAGAAATGAATGTGAAACTGATTGGCAAGCATGAAAAGGATTCCCGGGCCTGCCGGGACGGCCTGGCTCTGACCCTGAACGAGCTGATGGCCGAGGACAAGAGCATCGTGTATGTAGACTGCGACCTGATGGGCTGCATCAATACCAAGCAGCTGGTCAAGAATTACCCCGACCGGGCCTTTGAGGCGGGCATCGCCGAGGGCAACGCCGCCGGCGTGGCCGCGGGCCTGGCCGCCACGGGGAAGAAGGTTTTCTTCCACTCCTTCGGCACCTTCTCCAGCCGCCGGTGCTATGACCAGATCTACATGAGCGCCGCCTACGCGGGCCTGAGCGTCCGGGTGCTGGGCTCCGACGCGGGCGTGACGGCGGCCTTCAACGGCGGCACCCACATGCCCCTGGAGGACGCGGCCATGTACCTGAGCATCCCCACCGCCACGGTGATCGACCCCGCCGACTACGACCAGCTGGCCAGCGTCACCAAGGGATTGGTGAATGTCGAGGGTGTGAGCTTCACCCGCTTCGTCCGCAAGGACGTGATTCGGGTCTATGACGAGGGCTCTGAGTTTGAAATCGGCAAGGGCGTGGTGCTCCACGAAAGCGATAAGGACCAGGCCACCATCATCACCTCCGGCATCATGGTGGACGAGAGCCTGAAAGCCTATGAGGCCCTCCAGGCCGAGGGGATCAGCGTTCGGGTGATCGACATGTTCACCTGGAAGCCCCTGGACGAGGAGCTGGTCGTCAAGGCCGCCAAGGAAACCGGGGCCATTGTCACCGCCGAGAACCACAATACCTGCTGCGGCCTGGGTTCTGTCGTGGCCAACTGCCTGGCGAAGAACTGCCCCACGGTGCAGGAGTTCGTGGGTGTGCAGGACGAGTTCGGCCAGGTAGGTCCCCAGGCGTTCCTGATGGACACCTACGGCCTCCGCGCGGCCAACATCGTCGAGGCCGTGAAAAAGGCGATTGCCCGGAAATAATCCCGAAATGCAGAATCTGCCGGCAGGAGCATGCACCTTCCTTGTGGGGCCTGACCCCCTGGTCAGGCCATTCCCAAGGAACTGACCGGCTCCCAGACAGATTGCAAAATCATACAATTATAAGGAGACTGATTCATTATGGCTCAGAAAATGGACGCTTTTTCCGCCGCTCTGATGGCCGACAAGCGTGAAATCATCTTTGCTCCCACCGTGTACAAGTTCGACACCTTCGCCGCCATGGCGGAGGAGTTCAAGCTGGGTGAGCGGGACGTGGTGCTGACCAACGAGTTCATCTACACCCCCTTCATGAAGGAGCTGAACCTCAAGTGCCAGTTCGTGTTCCAGGAGAAGTTCGGCGCGGGCGAGCCCAGCGAGGAAATGATCCAGGTCATGTACGACGCCATCCCCTATGAGAGCTACGACCGGGTTATCGCCGTTGGCGGCGGCGCCATCATGGACCTTTGCAAGCTGCTGGGCTGCAAGCGCCCCGACACCGTGCACAACCTGTATTTCAAGCGCTTCCCCGTCCAGCATGAAAAGGACGTCATTGCTATCCCCACTACCTGCGGCACAGGCTCCGAGTGCACCAATATCTCCGTGGCGATTGTCAAGGACGAAAAAGACGGCGTGCTCACCGGCGGCGAAACCAAGCTGGGCCTGGTGTCCGACGACATCATCCCCAACAAGGTCTGCCTGATTCCCGACCTCATCAAGACCCTTCCTTACAAGCCCTTCGCCTGCTCCGCCATTGACGCCCTGGTCCACGCCACCGAGTCCTTCCTGAGCCCCCACCGCAAGACCATGACCTCCGAGCTCTTCTCCGAAAAGGCCATGGACATGATCCTCAAGGGCTTCAAGCTCATCGACGAGAAGGGCCAGGACGCCCGGTTCGAGTATCTGGACGAGTTCGTCACCGCCAGCTTCTACGCGGGCATCGCCTTCTTGAAGGCGGGCTGCGGCCCGGTCCACGGCATGAGCTTCCCCCTGGGCGGCACCTATCACGTGGCCCACGGCGAGAGCAACTATATGCTCTTCGGCGCCATCATGGACTACTATGACGAGAAGAACCCCGACGGCGAGATCATGCGCTTCAAGGAGCTGGTGGCCCGGATTCTCGGCTGCGAGGCCAAGAACGCCATCCCCGAGATGAACGCCCTGCTCCAGCGCATCCTGCCCCTGCGCCCCCTGCGGGACTGCGGCTTCACCGAGGAGGACTTCAAGAAGTTCCCCCAGAGCGTGGAGGCCAACCAGCAGCGCCTGATGACCAACGCCTACTATCCCTTCGACCTGGAGAGCGAAGAGGCCATCTATCGCAAGTGCTTCTAAGCAGTTCAATGTGAATGAAAACCGCCCGGCATGTTCAACATGCCGGGCGGTTTCTTGTTCTCACTGGCTTAGCGGTGCCGGGTAACAGGCGCGTTTGTCAGGCGTGGTAGCAGCCCCCGCCGATGAACTCCCGCATCAAGGAGGTCTTGGGGATGTTGTCCGCGGGGATGGGCAGGAAATAGTTCAGGAATTTCAAAAGCCGCTTGGCCTCAATATACTCCTCGCTGTCCCTGGGAACGCCGAACAGCAGGGGCTGGACGTAGGGCTTCAGCAGGGCCGTCTCATAGATGAGGGCGGAGTTGAAAATCATGTCCGCGCTGTCCTGGAAGGGGAAGATGTTGTTTTCCTCCCCCCGCCGGACGGAGGGCCACATTTTGATGGTGGCCTGGGCGCTGTAGCCCCGGGTCCGGGCGTCCCGCTCAATGCGCCGAAGGAGCCGGGCGTCGGTGGTGGGAATGCGGTTGTGGTCGTCAATGTTCAGCGTGGTGAGACAGCTGATATAGATTTTGTATTTGCTTTCCTTCGGGAGGGCATGGGTGAAAGCGTCGTTGAGGCAGTGGATGCCCTCGATGACCAGCACGTCGCCTTCCGACAGGCGCATGAAATTGCCGTTGTACTCTCTTGCGCCCTTCTTGAAATTGTAGGTGGGAATTTCCACAGTCTCGCCGTTGAGGAGGCGGATGCAGTCCTGATTGAACTGCTCCACGTCCATGGCCCCCAGGCCCTCGAAGTCGTAGTTGCCGTTTTCGTCCCGGGGGGTTTTGTCCCGGTTGACAAAATAGTTGTCGGTGGCGATGGGGTAGGGCCGCAGGCCGCAGGCCCGCAGCTGGGTGGACAGCCGGTGGGAGAAGGTGGTCTTGCCGGAGGAGGAGGGTCCGGCGATCATGACGAAGCGGACCTCCTTCCGGGAGGCGATTTCGGCGGCGATGTCGCCGATTTTCTTTTCCATCATGGCCTCATGGGCCAGGATGAGGGGCGTCGCTCCGCCTTGGGAGATGGTGGTGTTCAGCTCCGCCACGTTGGAGGCGTTCAGGGCTTCGGAGCGGAGGGTGGATTCGTAGAGCTCCCGGAAGACCTTGCGGGAGGGCTTGAAGTCCCCTAAATGGTTGGGGTCCTTCTGGGTGGGCAGGCGGAGGACAAAGCCGTTTTCAAAGAGCTCCAGTCCGAAGCACCGAATATAGCCGGTATCCGGGGCCATGTAGCCGTAGAAATAGTCCACAAAGCCGTCCAGGGAATAGACGTTGACGTGGGAGTTGATGCGGAAGCTGAGGAGCTGGGCCTTGTGGATCAGCCGGGCCCTGCGGAACAGCTCCATGGCGTCGTCGGTGTTGATGGTCTGCTTCTCGATGGGCAGCGCGGCGGCGGACAGCTCCCGCATCCGCTCCTCCACCCGGCCCAGCAGGGCCTGGTCCAGGGTGAAATTTCCCCGGGCCAGGAGAAAGAGGGCGCTGCTGAGGGAGTACTCCACGGAGATGCGTTCCACATTCTCCCGGCCCGCCACGTCATAGAAGGCCTTCAGCATCAGGAAGACGGCGCTGCGCTCATAGGTCTGGATGCCGGGCCGGTCCTGGGCGGTGACCATTTTCAGCGAGCAGTCCCGATCCAGAACTTTGTGGAGCTCGCAGAGCTTCCCGTCACGGTTGACCAGCAGGATGTCGTAAGGGGTCCGGCCCTGAAAATCCGCCGCAATGGCGCGGTAGGGCGTTCCGTAAGGATAGGCGTATTCTACGCCGTCCACAGTGACCTTGATCATGTTTTTCTCTTCCATAGGATGGCCTCCTTCTATATGTGATGGTTCCGCCGGGTGAAGAGGCGCTTGCGCTTTCCTCAGCCGGGCTGACTCTATCATACGATATTTTGGCGAAAAATACAAGGAGGATTCCGCTGTAAAAAGGCCGGGCGGACAGTTCCGCCCGGCCTTTTGCCGCTTGATTCCGCTTATGGCGGAAAGCCATGTTAATCCTTGGCAAGCGCCGCTTCCTGAAGCGCGTCGAAGGCGGCCATGCACTCGTCCACCGACGCGCCTTCCAGAAGCTCCCGCACGATGAGGCAGGTGTTTCCCCACTGCTCCACATTCATTCCCGCGTTGGAGCCCAGGACGTAGATCCCTTCTTCAATCCGGTCGTTGAGGGGCCGCAGGGAGGGGACGCAGTCCACCTTCACGTTTTTGGAGGGGGAGATGACCCGGTTGGTTTCCGAATAGAGCTGGAGGGCCTCGTCCGAGGTCATGATGTCCAGGGCTTTGGCCGCGTCTTCCCGGTGCTCCGCCTCCGCGCCGATGCCGTATCCGGTCATGGGTATCACCGGCATCTGGCCCCGGCTGCTGGGGAAGCCCACAACCTGCATTTCAAAATCGGTTTTTCCATAGCCGGTTTCCGAGTTGGCCGCGCCCCAGTAGGCCATGACAATGGGGGTTTTTCCCGCCAGGAAGTCCGGCCCCTCCGCCTCGATGGCCTCGCTGACCAGAGCCGTCTCCGCGTCGATGTAGCCCCGGTCAATCAGGATTTGCAGGAACTCAAATCCGGGGCGCATATAGTCGCTGTATTTGGCCTCGCCGCTGTTGAGGGCCGCGATTTCCGCCTCCGCGTTCCCGCCGTTGTACAGGTCCGCGTAGGCCTGGGCGAAAACGAACGTCTCCAGCCACCAGCGGTTTGCCCCTATGGGCGTCTCGAATCCGTTTTCCTTGAAAACGCGGCAGCACTCCAGGAACTCCTCCGGTGTTTCCGGCTGGGATAAGCCATACTGGTTGAAAAGATCCATGTTGAGGAACAGGCCGTAGGCCACGATCTCCTGGGGGATGGCGATCAGCTTCCCGTCCACCGTGTTGGCGACCCGGATGATCTCCCGCAGATTTTTCGCGCTGTCCAGCCCCGAGAGGTCCATCAGCTTTCCCTCCGCCCCCAAAATCAGGAGGGTATCCGGGTTCAGAAGATACAGGTCGTCCATATTGCTGCGCGCCCGGTCGAGAGTGACCTCGTCATAGGTCTTGTCCTGATAGTTTTCCGCCGTGTAGGTCCTGTACATCATGCTTACGCCCAGTTTTTCCTCGGCCATTGCCACCGTCAGGTCCGACGCGGTCCGGGCGATGTTTTTCGCGTTGGGATCGGTTTTCTCCATGGGGCTGAACAGGTTCACCACCCGCGCCGCTTCCTTTTCCTGGGAAATCAGGTTTTTGGGCTTGGCGGAGCCTTGGCAGGCCGCCAGGGACAGCGCCGCCAGCACCGCCAGGAACAGAGCGGACCATTTCCGGCTCACGCTCTTGATAGGCGTCATGATCCATCTTCCTTTCGCTTGGTACATTGCGCAATAACGCTCTTCAAATGCTCCATATTCAGCGGCTTGGCCACATGGGCGGTCATCCCCGCGTCCAGGGCCGCTTTTTCATCTTCGGCAAAGGCGTTGGCCGTCATGGCGATGATGGGAATGCGCCCCGCGTCCTCCCGCTCCAGGGAGCGGATGGCCCGGGCGGCCTCGTGACCGTTCATCACCGGCATCTGCACATCCATCAAGATGGCGTCGAACGCGCCCGCTTCCGCCTCCTGGAAGCGCTCCACCGCTAAACGGCCGTTTTCCACGATTTCGCAGGAGGCCCCTTCGATCTCCAAAAGCTCCGTCAGGATCTCCGCGTTGATTTCGTTGTCCTCCGCGGCGAGGAAATGGAGCCCCTGCAGGCCGCCGTCTTCCTCCGGGACGGGGGCGGCGGCTTCGCTGGGGTCCGCCCAGAACTGCGCCACCTTCTCCCGGAAGGCGGAGACGAAGAACGGCTTTGTGAGAATGCCCGTGAATTTGATTTGCAGCGCTTCCTCCATTCCCTCCGCGCCGGATTCCGCCAGGAAGAGGATGGGCATGGGAAACGACTCCCGCAGGTCCCGTGCCGCCTGGAGGCCGCAGGTCTCCCAGTCCAGCAGGACGATTTGGCAGTCTCCGCCGTTGTCCCGCAGCCAGGCGGCGGCTTCCTCCCAGCCGGCGGCGGTGTCCAGGCGGATTCCGGCGTCCTGCATCAGGGATTGAATGCTCTCCCGGCTCTCCGGATCGGCGTCCACCGCCAGCACGCGGGAAATGCCCCGCTGTTCCCAGAAGCGCCGGTCCGCGTGCCCCTCCTGAATGCGCAGTTCCAGGTCGACCCGGAAGAGGGAGCCCCGGTCCACCTCGCTGAACACCTCAATGGTGCCTCCCATCAGCTCTACGATGCTTTTGGTGATGGCCATGCCCAGCCCGGTGCCCTGCACCTTGTTGGTGGTGCTGTTTTCCGCTCTGGTAAACGCGTCGAAAATGGTTTCCAGGTATTCCGGCGTCATGCCGTAGCCGTCGTCCTCCACCTCCATGCGGATATGCTCATATTGGCTGGAGCGCTGCTTGAGCTCCATGATGCGGAAGCGGATGTGCCCGCCCTCCGGCGTGTATTTTACGGCGTTGGAAAGGAGGTTGATCAAAATCTGGTTGATTCGGGTTTCGTCGCCAATCAGGCGCTCGTGCCGGATGCCGGTTGCCTCCAGATGAAAGTCCTGCTTTCTGGCTTTGGCCATGGGCTGGATGATGGCGTCCACGGAGGAGATCACATCGTTCAGGGAGAATTCCTCCAGGTTCAGCACGACTTTTCCGCTCTCAATTTTGGAGACGTCCAGAATGTCGTTGATGAGGCTGAGAAGGTGCTGGCCGGAGGCCATGATCTTTTGGGTATATTCCCGGACCTTGGCCGGGTTTTCCGCGTCCTTGGAGAGGAGGGAGGTGAATCCCAGCACCGCGTTCATGGGCGTGCGGATGTCATGGGACATGTTGGAGAGGAAGGTCGTCTTGGACTCGCTGGCGATCTGAGCGGCCTGGAGGGCCTCCGCCAGCTGCTGGCTGTGCAGCTTCCGCTCCGCCTCCTGCTCCTTCCGGAGCTTATCCTGCTGCCTCCAGCTGAGGTAGTACAGCAGGATGCACAGGAAGAAGGCCGCCAGCATGGAGGCTACCACGATGAAAATATTCTGGCTGACGGTTCGCCCCTCCTGCTGGATGGCCTGGATGGGCACGTAGCCCACCAGGAAGATGGTGCCGCCGTTTACCGACCACATGTAGTTCAGCGCCTGCACGTCCCGGATATCGTGGTAGAAAAGAATGTTCTTCCCGCTTCCCAGGCACGCGTTTACCTCCGCCCGGATCTCCGGGTCCTGAATGTCGTTGGCGCGGTAGAAATCGGTCAGATTTAAATGGCCCGCGCTCCGCTGGCCCATGCCCTTGGGCTTTAGGACAAAGCGCTGGCTTTCCGCGTCCATAACGTACAGCGAGGCCTGCTTGTTGTAAAACCCCTCCGGAAGGGAGCGGTCGACGGCGTCGTAAATGTACTCGGCGTAAAGGGTGCCGATTTCCCGGCCGTCCCGTTCAACGGGGCACTTCATGGTATAGGACCAGGTGCCCATGTAATTCAGATAAGACTGGGAGATCGGCAGACCCATAACCGTTTCGCCGGCGGAAAAATCCAGGCTGTCTTCGGTGAAGCGCTCTCCGGTATTGGAGACGCCTTCGGTTTTGCCGGAGAGAATCAAAGACATTTTGGACATGGTCTGGTTTTTCTCATAAGCGCGGATGTACGCCTCCGGGTCGTCCACACGGGCGATCTCCTGGGCGATCAGGGTCTGAAACTCCGCTTCGCTGCGCAGGATCGCCTCGATGGTGCTCTGAATGAGATCCAGGCTTTCGCTTAAGTTTTGTATGGCGGAATTGGACATTTCCCTGGCGGTTTTTCGCGACACCGAAAATATAATTGCCCCGAACATGCAGAAAACCAATATAATGGAGAGGAGCAGGGAGAGGCCCCTCCGCTTGATTTGCTTATTTGGAATGTTCATCATTGGCTTGCTCCATTCTAACGCTCCGGCAGTACGGCGCCTGATTGCCGGGGGAAGGGGCTCCTTCCCGTTCCGCAAACCGCGTCGAAGCCATACTACATCCCATTATACTATTCCCTTCCTTTTAGTGTCAATAGATGCGTGGCGGCGGAGCAAAAAAAGGCCGGCGCTTTAGCGCCGGCCTTCCTATGCTGTTTCCCAAAAGCTTCCCGTGGGTGCTTCCGCCCTGCGGCGGAAGGATTATGAATGATTCAAGAAGTTTACATATCGGGCCAGCATGGCCGCCGCCTGGGCGCGGGTGGCCTTGCCGCCAGGGGAGAAGGAGCCGTTTCCGTAGCCGCTGAGGATGCCGTTTTCCGAAGCCCAGCGGACCGCCTCGCGCGCATAGCCGCTGACGGCCTCCGCGTCGCTGAACCGCAGTTCCCGCTCCGTGGCGGCGGGACTGCCCGCGCAGCGGTGGAGCATGGCCGCGAACTGCTCCCGCGTCACCGTGCTGTCCGGGTTCCGGCCGTCGCTGATCCCCTGGGCGATTGCCCAGGCGGCGCCCTGTTCATAGGCGGACGCTCCGGAGGCGCTTACGCCGTCCAGCCGGGCCAGCACCGTCATCAGCATCGCGCGGGACATGGGTGCGTCGGGGCTGAAAGCGGTAGAGGTTTTGCCGGAGAAGAGCTCCCGGGCGGTGACGAAGCCGATGGCGTCCTCCGCCCAGTGGCCCCGGGTATCGCGGAAATTCTTGCCGTTGTCCCGGAGCCGCACCGTGGTGCCGTCGGGAACGCTGACGGCAATCCGGCCTCCGCTGAGAACGGCGGTTTTGAGCAGGGTTTCGGAGCCGTCGCCGCCGGCGAGGTAAGCCACGGTGGTGCCGGCGTCTCCCTCCGCGGGAATTTCCACCCGGACAAGCCGGACGCTGCCGGTGTGGATGACAATGTCGGCGTTTGCCCCGGGCAGGGCCGGGATGGGCAGGGCGATGGTCCCGCCGCTTCTCTGGCTCTCCTGAACCGCCTGGGAGGGAAGCCGCACGTCGGCCCGGGCGCCGTTCCGGTTTTCCCGGACGGTGGCGGTCAGGCCGTCGGACTGCTTCACGGTGGTTTCGGCGGTTCCGTCGGGCCGTTCCACCGTTTTGACGGTGGAGCCGTCCTTCGTCGTTTCCGTAGTGGTGACGGTGCCGTCCTTTTTCGTCTCCACCACGGTTTTGGAGCCGTCGGGCCGTCTGGTGGTCTCCGTCTCCGTGCCGGTGGTTTTGTTGACGGTGGTGGAGACGGTGGAGCCGTCGGGCCGTTTGACCGTCGTGGTATTGGAGGAGGAGCCGCCGGAGGACGAGCTCCCGCCGGAAGACGAGCTCCCGCCGGAGGAAGTTCCTCCGCCGCTGGAACCGCCGGAGGAGCTTCCGCCGCCGGTGGCGGGAAGCGTCTCCCGGACCATCTCATAACCGCAGACGGTGCAGGACTTGTGCCGGGTCCCGTTCTGGGAAGACGTGGCGGGCCGGTCCACCACCCAGTCTCCGGCGGTGTGGGCGGCGTAGCCGCTCTTTTCGCTGTTCGCCGTGATGGGACAGCCGGAGGCGGCACAGTCGTGCCAGTGGTGGGAGGCGTTGGTTTTCCAGGCGGAGCCCCAGGCGTGGGTATGGCTGGGAGTGGGGGGCGTGACGCCGCTGGGAGTCCAAATGGCGTTTAAGGTCACGTCCCGGGCGGGCATTTTAAAGATCAGGTCCGGGCTGTTCCGGTTGTCCAGCGTCAGGTCCCCCGCGTCCCAGGCCGCGAAGGTTTTCCCGGCCTTGACGCCTGCCTGAACGGTAACGCCGGCCCCTTCCTTATAGGTGTAGGTTCCCGCGGGGGTGCCGCCCTCGCCGGTGTTGCCCACCGTCAGGCGATAGCTGGTCTCACCGGGCGGGTCAGGCGGATCGGGGGGATCAGGCGGATCGGGCGGGTCGATGGGATCAGGCGGCTCCGTGGCGGCGGTGATCCGGACGGTGTAGGTCGTGGTCTTCCCCTGGTAGGTAATGGTCAGCGTCTGGCTCTCCGCCGCCTGAGCGGAGTTGAAGCCGGAGACCATCGTCTCCGTGACCTTCACCGTTTGTGTGCTTCCGTCGGAATAGGCCGCTTCAATCGTAAGGCCGGAGACGTCCAGGGCCTCGCCCACCTGATAGGCGGTCTTGTGCCCGGTGCTGTTGACGGAAATGGAGCCGAGCACAGGGGCTCCGGGACCGGGGTCCGGCTCTCCGCCGCCGCTTTTCGTAACGGTGAGCTTGGCGTCCTTGAGAAGCGCCTTTCCTCCAGCCGTATGCTCTTTGGGCACGATGATCCGGATGGTATAATCGCCCGGGTTACAGGATTTATCGGTGGAAACGTTGAGATAATTCCCGGAGATATCCATGGAGAAATAGCAGAAAGCATCGCTGTAAATGTACTTGTAATAAGTGTACCCGTCGATTATTTCCTCTTCCCGTTTGGCGGATTTGTCATTAATAGTGATGTTCAGGGGAATGAAGTCCAGATACACAGGAACTCCGTCTGCGCTTTCGACGGTTAGGGGAAACTCGGCTTCGCCGCCCGCTTCCACGGTCTGCTCCGTTTCGTCGAAGAAGAAGTCCTTCACAAGGTCCCCGTCCCCACCGGAGGAGTCCTCCACAGCCGTCCAGCTGCCGTTGGTATCACATTCCAACCTTACGCCGGGATTGAGGCTGTGGGGCAGAAGCTGGAAGGCAGCGCCGCTGGAGGCCGGGGTTTGGATATAGGTGTGGCCCACAGTGGGTTGAGAAGTGGAGTTGGTATTGGAATAGTCTGTTCCGCCGATGGCTACCTTAGCCGAACCCTCCGCCGACCGGGCGGCGGTCATGGTTTGATCTGCGCCCATAACCAGAATGCCGCCCCCTGCGCCATCTGCGGTGAAATCATCCACCGTGAAATTGTTCAGGTTGGAAACCGTCAATTTTGCGCCGGAGGAGATGGAGAGGGAGGCGTTCCCGTCCTGCCGGAAGCTGCTGCCCTGGGCCAGGACCAGATTGCCCGAACGTACCGACAGGCTGGAGATATCGCTGTATACCTTGGTATCCAGATTTTCGCCCTCGTACTCCACACGGGTTTCCGCCGCGCCCGCGCCAACCACGCCGCCCACTTTGGAGAGTTTCGCGCCGGTGATGGTGACGGTTCCGTTTACGGTGTAGCGGTCAGGGTCCGGAAGCGTCACTTTTTGTCCCTGCACTTCCGGCGGATTCTTCTGCTGCGCGCCTCCAGCATAGATTTGGCCCACGGCGGAGACGCCGCCGGAGAGACTCGCGCAGCCGTCTATGCGGATGACGGGATCCCCGTCAAAGGAGTTTGCCGGGCCGTCTTGATCGCCGGTGTCCGGACCCATGCCGCCCATGCAGAGACTGCCGGCGTAGATATTGCCGCGGCCCACGACATGCTCGCTCGTGCCCTGGAGACTGGTGGTTCCCTGGATTGTGACGGTGTTGGCCGTGCCGGGGCTGGGAACCGGGAATTGCTCATAATCGTTTGGAAACAAGGTGCCGCCGAAGACATTAAAGGGATAGCCCGCGGCTGTTACGCTGTCCAGCGTCAGAGCGTACCCGTTGGCAATGACCGCGTTGCGGGTGCTGGTGGTAAAATCCAACTGGGCGTTTTGAATGGTCACGTCTCCGCCCAGCAGGACGCCGCCCTTCCAGAGGATAATCTTGTGACCCTGCCCGTCAATGGTGACGTTTTTTGGAATGATCCACGGATCGTCGTCGCCCCCACTGGCACCGATCATGGCGTCCTTGGTCAGCATGACCGTGCCGCCGCTGTCCGCTTGATTAATGGCGCCGGTCAGATCAAAATAGCCTTCATTTTCCGCCGCCAGCCCCACAGGGGGGAAGAGAGAGGCGGTGATGCAGAAGGCCAATAAGGCCGCGGCCAGCCTGAAGGTTTTTTTCCTCATGAAAATTCTCCTTTTCGGTTTGTCCGGAGGGCGCTTCGCCCGCGCTTCCCGCGCCGGTGGAGGGCCGTGATTTCCTCCGCGAGTGCTGCTGGTCAACAATATATCAGAAAAAAGCCGGGTTTACAAGATTTGCCTGGCGGAAATCCCAGGAAATATTAGGAAAAACGTACATGTTCCTGGAGAAACGTCCCCGACCGCCGGAGGAGGAGCGGGCACGGTTTTCGCCGCCAGGCGAAAACGGAGATGAGCGGACTTTGCGACGACGAGGTGCCGGCCCGCCGGCTGACGCCTCTCCTTGCCAACGCCCGCAAGACCGGGATCATCCAGGGCCTCGACCGCCTATTTTCGCTCCGTTCTGCAATTACGGGCATTTCATCTACCAGGACGCTCCCTGGGAGCAGACGGTACCAGGCTTTCTGTGTCCACCATTTCTACACCTCCCGCTCATGTTTTCCTTGTTCCAGCATCTTTCTCACCCCTATCCTATTTTACTGCATTTACTGAGAAAAGTCTGCCGGATGGCAGACTTTTTCGACAAGCCGAGGCCCTCCCGCAAGGGAGGGCTTGCTGATTCTTTCCGGGAGAAGCGGGGCCTCCGCCAGGCCCGCCGGGCGCATTCCCGAACCGCGAAGAGCCCCTCCGCTATTTCTTAACCTGGGACAGGTAGCGGTACACGCTGGCCTGGGAGCAGCCCAAGCCCGCGGCCACATCCTTCACGGCTCCCTTAAGCAGGAAAATCCCGCTCTCCTCCAGGGCGGCGATGATCAGCAGCCGCTCCTCGGAGGTCAGCCGTTTCGCCGGGACCCCCAGGCGCTCCAGCTCGTGGGCAATGGCGTCCTGGGCCACGGCCTCGGTGGAGTTGCGGAAGGTCTCCGGCCGGGAGGCGTGTTCGCCCTCCGGCGGCTGTTCCAGGGCCTGAACGAACTGGTTCGGGTGGCAGAGGGTCAGGACCTGCTGGGCAAAGTTCTGAAAGCGGCTGTCGTCAAAGTTGATGCAGAGCATCCCGATGAGCTTCCCGTCCTCCTTAATGAACATGGTGCTGGAGCGCAGGGCGTTCCCGGCGGCGGAGACGCCGGAGTAGTGCAGGCGGTAGTCCTGCCACTCGTAGCTCTCGTCCTTCAAGACGCTCAGGGCCATGTTGGTCAGCGGCGCGCCGATTTCCCGGCCGCTGATGTAGCCGTTGGCAATGGCGATAATGGAGCGGTTTTTGTCCGTCAGGTCGTGGAGGGCCACCTCATAGTCCGGGCCCAGGGCGGCGCCCAGAAATTCCGTCAGCTTCACGTACTGGCGCAGCAGGGCGTTGGCGGTATCCGGCATAGGAGCCTCCTTTCCTTCCTGCGGGGGAATCCGTTCTTTCTTTTTTCCTCATTTTAGTATTATATTCCGAAAAAGAACCTCTGTCAAAAAAATTTTTTCTCACCGTGAGAAAGGTCGGCCTTTCATAGGCTATTTATATTTTCCATAAAAATTATATCAGGAAAATAGTGATTCATACAAAACGCACAAAAGGGATTGACATTTTTTAGGAGTGCTGATAAAATTACCTCACATTAAGAAGCAAATGCAGCCATTTTTGTGTCATTTGCTCCTTTGCTCCCTTCCCAGGAGCGCCCGCAAAGCCCCGTCCCTCACACCAGGTACTGTCCGCTAGGCGCCCCGTCCGGCCATGGGAAAGCCGGACCGGCGACGACCGGGGTACCTCCTGAACATCTGGCGAAAGCCACACTTTATGGAGGTAAATCAAAATGGACAAGAACATGACGCACTATCCCCTGGACGTTCCCGCTCCCCATCACTTCACCTTCGCCGTCCGCGACCTGCCCACCGTCACCGTGGAGCAGCGTGAGCGGGCCCTGAAGGCCACGCATTACAACGAGTTCGCCTTCCCCTCCGGAATGCTGACCGTGGATATGCTGTCCGACTCCGGCACCACCGCCATGACCAACCAGCAGTGGGCCACCCTCTTCCTGGGCGACGAGGCCTATGGCCGGAACACCGGCTATTATGTCCTGCTGGATACCTTCCGCGACATCTTTGAGCGGGGCGGGGAGAAGAACTGGAAGAAGTCCATCGACCTGGTGCGCACCGACTGCCGGGACGTGGAGAAGATGATGAATGAGCTGTACCTGTGCGAGTATGAGGGAGGCCTCTTCAACGGCGGCGCCGCGCAGATGGAGCGCCCCAACAGCTTTATCATCCAGCAGGGCCGGGCCGCAGAGTCCGTGCTGATGGAGATTGTGAAGAAGATTCTGGCCCAGCGCCACCCCGGCAAGGTCTTTACCATCCCCTCCAACGGCCACTTTGACACCACCGAGGGCAACATCAAGCAGATGGGCTCCATCCCCCGCAACCTCTATCACAAGGAGCTGCTGTATCAAGTTCCCGAGGGCGGCAAATACGAGAAAAACCCCTTCAAGGGCAACATGGACATCGACAAGCTGGAGCAGCTGATCCAGGGCGTCGGCCCCGAGAACGTGCCCCTGATCTTCACCTGCATCACCAATAACCCCATCTGCGGCCACCCCGTCTCCATGGGCAACATCAAGGAGATTCACCGGATTTCCCGGAAGTATGACATCCCCCTGATCTTCGACGTGGCCCGCTGGGCGGAGAACTGCTACTTCATCAAGATGAACGAGCCCGGCTATGAGGACAAATCCATCGCCGAGATCGCCACGGAAATGTTCTCTTACTGCGACGGCTTCTCCATGTCCGCCAAGAAGGACGGCCACGCCAACATGGGCGGCATGCTGGCCTTCCGTGATAAGGGCCTGTTCTGGCAGAAGTTCTCCGACTTCAACGAGGACGGAAGCGTCAAGACCGACGTGGGCGTGCTGCTGAAGGTCAAGCAGATCTCCTGCTACGGCAACGACTCCTACGGCGGCATGAGCGGCCGGGACATCATGGCCCTGGCCTGCGGCCTGTATGAGAGCTGCGACTTCCGCTACATGGACGGCCGCGTGAAGCAGTGCGAGTATCTGGCCCAGGGCTTCTACAAGGCCGGGGTCAAGGGCGTGGTTCTGCCCGCCGGCGGCCACGCGGTGTATATCAACATGGACGAGTTCTTCGACGGCAAGCGGGGCCACGACACCTTCGCCGGAGAGGGCTTCTCCCTGGAGCTCATCCGCCGGTACGGCATCCGCGTCTCGGAGCTTGGCGACTACTCCATGGAGTATGACCTGAAGACCCCCGAGCAGCAGGCGGAGCTTGCCAACGTGGTCCGGTTCGCCATTGACCGCGACCGCCTGACCCAGGAGCACCTGGACTACGTCATCGCCGCTGTCAAGGCCCTCTATGAGGACCGGGAGAGCATCCCCAACATGCGCATCGTCTGGGGCCACAAGTTGCCCATGCGCCACTTCCACGCCTTCCTCGAGCCCTATCCCAACGAGGAGAAGTAAGTCCCCCCTGAAAAGTAAGTGCCACTGTACCGCAGGTTGAGTGTACAGCTTAGAGAGGGCGTCCGCCCTGTTCCAAAGTCAAATGACGTGGACCCGGCGGACAGCCCTCTCTTTCTCGTTTTCCGGCCAGCGGTTGTGTGTATATCGAGAAAGAGGAGGAAATTGTTACATGAGCAATGAAACCTTACAGACCCGCGACGGGTTTAAGAGCCAGTGGGGCTTTATCCTGGCCTGCATCGGCTCCGCCGTCGGCATGGGCAACATCTGGCGCTTCCCCATCATGGTTGCCAAGTGGGGCGGCCTGACCTTCCTGATTCCCTATTTCATCATCGTTCTTCTGGTGGGCAACTCCGGCGTTATGGAGGAGTTCGCCCTGGGCCGCCGGGCCCAGGCGGGCCCCATCGGCGCGTTCGGCCACGCTACCGAGGCCAGAAACGGCAACCGGAAGCTGGGCGAGGCCATCGGCCTGATTCCCATCCTCGGCTCTATGATGCTGGCCATTGGCTACACTGTGGTCATGAGCTGGATTTTCAAGTACACCTTCATGTCCCTCTCCGGCAGCCTGTACGCCTTGGGTCAGGATATGGGCGCCATCGGCGGCACCTTCGGCGGCGCGGCTCCCGAGGCCGCGACTCTGGGCGAGGCCGTCAGCATGATGCTCCAGGGGGGAATCTTCGGTGTGGGCAACAGCATGTGGCTGATCATCGGCCTGGTGGTAGCGATGATTATTATGGCCTTGGGCGTGGCCAACGGCATTGAAAAAGCCAACAAGATCATGATGCCCGTGCTGTTCGGCCTGTTTGTCATCCTGGCCGTCTACATCGGCTTCCAGCCCGGCGCTTCCGAGGGATACAAGTTCCTGTTCACCCTGGACCCCGCGGGTCTGGTGAGCCCCCAGGTGTGGATTTACGCCTTCGGCCAGGCGTTCTTCTCCCTGTCCGTGGCGGGCAACGGCTCCGTTATCTATGGTTCCTACCTGCCCAAGGACGAGGACATCCCCTCCTCCGCCCGGCGTGTGGCTTTGTTTGATACCCTGGCCGCCCTGCTGGCCGCTTTCGTCATCATCCCCGCCATCGGTGCGTCCGGCTTTGCCATGAGCGACGTGACCCCCGGCCCCGGCCTGATGTTCGTCTATCTGGTCAACATCCTCAACGGCATGCCCGGCGGACGGATTATCGGCATCATCTTCTATGTGGCCGTCCTCTTCGCGGGCATCAGCTCCATCATCAACCTGTATGAGGCCCCCGTGGCCACTATGCAGGAGCAGTTCAAGCTGAAGCGGATTCCCGCCGTGGGGATCATCGGCGTTGTTGGCGTCATCGTGGCCCTGCTGATTCAGCCCTGGACCTCCCAGTGGATGGACGTGGTTTCCATCTACATCTGCCCCTTGGGAGCTGGTCTCGCCGCCATTATGTTCTTCTTCGTCCTGCCCCGCAAGGAGGCCCTGGAAGAGGTCAACCACGGCGCCAAGAAGCCTGTCGGCAAATGGTTTGAGTATCTGGGCTACCTGTTCATCGTCATGTGCTTCATTGCCCTGGTGGCCGGCGCCATGCTGGGCGGCATCGGCTGAGCTTGGCTGACCGCGAACTGTTCCCCTGTGTTCTGAAAAAAAGAACGCCCGCTGTCTTCCGACAGCGGGCGTTTTTTCACTGGTCCGGACCCTCGTAAGGGGAAACATAACCCGGCGGGCAGAGCCGCTCCGCGCTCCATTGGAGCATCTGCTCCAGGATGGGCCGGAAGCTTTCTCCCAGCTCCGTCAGGGAGTACTCCACCCGGGGCGGCACCTCCCCGTAGACCTCCCGGTGCAAAAACCCGTCCCGCTCCAGCTCCCGGAGCTGCTTGGTCAGGGAAGACTGGGTGATGCCGTCCAGGCGGCGCAGGAGCTGGCCGAAGCGCTGGACCTTGTAGAAGGACACATACCAGAGGATGAGGATTTTCCACTTGCCTCCCAACACCGCCTGGAGGCTGGCCATGGGGACGCAGCGGGCCATCATATCCGGCGTCTGAAATTTGTTCCCGTCCACGGGGGGCCTCCTTTCATTGGTGCAAAAAAGGGTACTGACGCTAAAAAAATTGCGTACTTGCGGCGCTGCGCGGCCCGGAGTAATATGGCGGCAGAATCGAACTTGAGAGGAGACGCGTTTATGCACTTTTATGGAACCATCTGGCGGCCGCCCTATGAGGCGGATTCCCTTTTGATCCAAGCCACGGCGGGCTGCACCCACCACGCCTGCAAGTTCTGCACGCTGTACGAGGACCTGCCCTTCCGCTTCCGCATGTCGCCCCTGGAGGAGGTGGAGGCGGACCTCCAGGAGGCCCAGCTCTGGGGCACGGACCCCATGGCCCGGCTCTCCGTCCGGCTCCAGGGCCTCCCCGAGCCCCAGGGGCCCCGACGGGTCTTTCTGGTGGGGGCGAATCCGTTCGTGCTGCTGCCGGGGCGTCTGGAGGAAATCGCCGGGCTTATCCGGCAGTACCTTCCCGCGGTGGAGAGCATCGGCTGCTTTGCCCGGGTGACGGACGTGGGGCTCAAGAGCGATGAGGAGCTGCGCCGCCTCCGGTCCCTTGGCTACGACGGGCTGACCGTGGGCGTGGAGACAGGGGACGGGGAAGCCCTGGCCTTTATGAACAAAGGCTATCAGGCCCGGGACATCGTGGAACAGGCGGCGCGGCTGGACGGGGCGGGCATCTCTTACAGCTTCTTCTACCTGGCGGGCATTTCCGGCGCGGGCCGGGGGAGGGAAGGCGCCCTGCGGAGCGCGGAGGTCTTCAACCGGACCCGCCCTGTGCGCGTCGGGTCCTCCATGCTGACCGTCTTCCCGGATTCGGAGCTGTACCGGGAGATACAGGCGGGAAACTGGAAGGAAGAGAGCGAGCTGGAAAAGCTGGAGGAGCTGAAGACCCTGATAGAACACCTGGTTATCCCCACCCGTTTCGAGACGGACGGGGCTTCCAATCTGGTTCATGTCCGGGGGGAACTGCCCCGGGACCGGGCGGCGCTGGCCGGATATCTGGAGCGCCTGATCGCCGGGGCGGATGAGGAGTCCCTCCGGGCCTACCGGGTCAATCTAAAACATCTATAAAGGGGATGCCCTTCACCACCCAGGCGTCGGGCAGGTAGCGGCCCTGTGGCATGGCGCTGCTGTTTTTCGTGATGCTCCGCCCGTTGTAGGTCATGGAGGAGCTGGACCCGCCGTCCATGTTCATGGCGGTCCAGCAGCCGTAGCGCAGCAGGATGTCCGCGCACTCCGACACGGTGGTCCCCAGGCTGTGGCCCACCCGGCGGCCGTCGATGACCAGCAGGAGCGCGGCCTTGTCCGCCGTCTGGCCGATGACCGTCCGGGGCTGGATGCCCATGCCGAAGGAGCCGTCGATGTTCTTCTCCCCGTTCAGCACGATGATGGGATAGAACTGCACCGCGTCCCGCATCTCGTCCAGATCCAGGCCCCGGCCCGCCCGAAAGTTGTCGTCATAATCAAACCCGGCGGTTTGGTAGCGGCCCTTGAGGGCCTGGCCGGAGTACTCGCCGCCGGAGAGGACGAAGCCCATGGGCACGTTGCCCCGGCCTTTGCCCTCCGGGTCGTAGAAGCCGCTGGCGTTGACGCCCAGCACGGCGCCATAGGTGTCGCAGAGCTCCGTCACCGTCTGCCCCCGGCCGGAGAGGGTATTCTTCGCCAGGATAACCTGAGAACTGTCCTTGGCGATGGCCAGCTTGCCCTGATACCCCTCGCCGGAGACGGTGAGAATGAGGATTTTGTTCGGCACGTCGATGGCCCAGACCTTGTCCCCGGCGGTGGTGCGGACCCCTTCCAGCTTTTCCTTCTCCAGGACGGGCAGGTCCTCCCAGGTGATGGACTCCGGCAGGGTGGACAGGTCCACCTCCGGGAACAGGGCGGCAAAGTCCGCGATGGCCTGCTCCTCCAGGGTCCGGGCGGACTCTGAGGGGGGCGGCGCTTCCGTCCCCTGGGCGATGTCGCTGGCCTCAATGAGGTTGTCCTGGAAGCGGGCCTCCACGTCCTTCATGGCCTCTTCAATAGCGGAGTCCGGCAGGAAGGCCGTAGCCAGCCACTGGTGGGTCATGGTGCCCATAGCCGTCTCAATGTACAGCGTCCGCCACTTGGCGATAAACGGGATGCCGGAGAAGGCGAACAGCAGATATAACGCCGCCAGCAGAACGACCGCGGCGGCTGCGACGGCGGCGATCCGCCGTCCGCGCTTAGAGGGGGAACGGGTTTCTTCGTTCATAAACAGGGCCTCCGCCAGGAAAATCACGCGCTTTTATCTGGTAAGTATATCAGCCGGACAAGGCTGTTGTCAAGGCGGCGGAAAAGAGCGCGCCCCGGCGCGGAAGCCTTCCCGGTATCCTTTCGGGCCGTGAAAGTTCCGGCCGGTTGGCCGTCTTGGCGGGCCTGGTTTTAGTGGAACGGTGCCCCTCGGCGTCCAGTACAAAATTGGACTTGAATTTTTTGGGATTTTCGGCTATAATAATGAAAACAGCATTTGCGGCGCATTGTTTTCCGACGCCCCGGCGGCGGGCCGCGTAAATTTGGGAGGACCATTCGGCAGTTATATGAACACCGTTTAAAGCGTCTTATCTGATTTGATTTATCTTATTTGAAAAGATCTGAACAACGTTTATGTAAAGCGCAGGAGCCGGACGGTCAGGGCCGGATCTGCGCTTTTTTCCGTATTTTTTTAGAAAGGTGGTGGCAGCTGATGAGCTGGCAGAACGAATTGAGGAACGGATACCGGACGGCGGAGGAGCTGGCGCCCATCCTGGGATGGACGCCGGAGGAAACCACCCGCTACGCCGCGGTGATCGAGCGGTATCCCATGCTGATCCCACCCTATTACCTGTCCCTGGTGGACCCCAAGGACCCGGAGGACCCCATCGGCCGGATGTGCGTCCCCTCCCTGGCGGAGCTGGACGCCGGAGGCGAAACGGACACCAGCGGCGAGGCGGACAACACCATGGTGGAGGGCCTCCAGCACAAGTACACCCAGACGGCCCTGCTCCTCTCTACCAACCAGTGCGCCATGTACTGCCGCCACTGCTTCCGCAAGCGGATGGTGGGCCTCACCGACGCGGAGCTGAACAAGCGGGTGGACGAGGCCGTGGCCTATGTCTCGGAGCACAAGGAGATCAACAACATCCTGGTTTCCGGCGGGGACGCCTTTATGAACCCCAACCACATCCTGGAGCGCTACCTCCGGGAGCTTACCGCCATCGAGCACCTGGACCTGATCCGCTTCGGCTCCCGGATGCCGGTGACCTTGCCGGAGCGCATTTACGGGGACCCGGAGTTTTTGGATCTGTTCGAGGCGTACGGGAAGAAAAAAACCCTGGTCCTGGTGACCCACTTTAACCACCCCCGGGAGCTGACGGCTGAAGCGGCCCGGGCTCTCCGGGCCATGATCGGGCGGGGCGTGCCGGTGCGGAACCAGACGGTGCTGATGCGGGGCGTCAACGATGACGGGGAAACCCTGGGGAAGCTCCTCTCCGGCCTGGTCCGGCTGGGAGTCATGCCCTACTACATCTTCCAGTGCCGCCCGGTCACCGGGGTCAAGGGCCGCTTCCAGGTTCCTCTGACGGAAGGCATCAAAATCGTAGACAACGCCAAATCCTATCAGAACGGCCTGGGCAAGGCGGTGCGCTACGCCATGAGCCACCCCCGGGGCAAGATCGAGATTGTCTGTGCGCTTCCCGATGGGGAAACCCTGTTCAAGTTCCACCAGAACAAGGACCCGGAGGACCGCTCCCGGGCTTTCACCGTCCGGCTGTCCCCCACGGACACCTGGCTGGACGGGGAGCTCCGGGGCATGTGAGAAACTGGGGGAGAAAACAGGCATGCGGCGGGCCGAAGGGCCCGCCGCGTTTTGCCGCTCAGAGATCGGGGGACGGGGAGGACTCCGGCAGGGCCGGGGGCGTCCACTCCCGGAAGCGCTTGGCGGTCCGCCAGAGGTAGACCATCCGCATGACGGCGCAGTAGATGGCCAGGACCAGGGCGGCCAGCCCTACGATTACGGCGATAAAGGGACCCATGAACAAGGAGAGGAAAAACAGGAGCAGCGTCCCCATGGAAAACAGGAGGAGCTTCCACAGCTTCCGCCAGTTGGCGGCCAGCTCCATGTCCAGGGGCTCCACGGCCTGGGCGTGGGTGTGGAACTCCACGTAATCCCCATAGAAGCTCACGATGAGGGAGGGAACGCCCAGCAGGAAAAGCAGGCCGGACCCCTCGGGGATGACCAGCAGGAACAGGTCCATGAGCGTGACCACCAGCAGGCAGAGGGCGGCGGTGCGGTAGCCCCTTAGCACCGGCGTCAGCTTCCACAAAAACAGGACGTAGGCCAAGCCGCAGAGGAATCTCAGCACCGTTCCCGCGGCCTCGGCGGCGGGAAACGCCTGGGCCACAAGATCCACCGTCAGCAGAGCCGCCAGATTCGACGGAACCACCAGCCAGAACATCAGCCAGGTCCATTTCCCCATCAGCGGGGCGATCTCCGCCAGGCGGCGATATTTGGCCGCCTCGCTGTCCCGGCGCTGGAGCTCCTGCCGGGGAACGCCGTCCCGCTGGGCCTGGCGGGGGCAGCCGGAAACGTACGTGCAGGTCTCACACCGCTCATGCCCCTTTTCCCGGCAGCAGGCGGCGATGCCGCAGGGGCCGGAGAAGGGCCGCCCCATGTCCTCCTGGCAGCCGGCACAGTTCAGATGATCCTTCCATCCGCAGGACTCGCAGCTTTTTCCACAGATGCCTTCCACGTTGCGCCCTCCTTTTTTGGCCCGGTAACGGCCTTTTATTGATCTCTATTTTAGCACAGAAAGATGCAGGATTCGCAACAGAAGAATTACATTTTATGACAAAAAGTTACACCCTTCCAACGCGGCGCGAACGGTTCAGTAGCCGTAGCGCTTTTGGTGCCTTGCCAGCAGCGCCGCCGACATAAGCAGACCCAGCAGCTCCGCCGCCGGGGTGGCCAGCCAGACCCCGGTTACCCCCAGCAGCAGGGGCAGAAGCTGGACGCAGGCCACGGTGAACAGGAAGGACCGGGAGAAGGCCAGAACAGCGGAAACCACGCCGTTGGACAGGGCGGTGAACATGCTGCTGGCGAAGACGTTCAGCCCCAGGAAGAGCAGGGCGATGGAGCACAGGCGGTTCCCCGTCACCGCCAAGGCGTAGACCGGGCTGTCCGGCCGGGTGAAGACGCCCACCAGCGCCGGGGTGGCCAGGGCGGAGACGGCGGCGCAGAGGGCGGAGGCCCCCAGGATGAACCGCACGCTGAAGCGCACCAGCTTTTTCAGCTTCTCGTGGTTCCCCTCCCCGTGGTAGTAGCTGATCATGGGCGCCGCGCCGTAGGAGTAGCCGATAAACAGGGCGCTGACAAACATCAATACGTACATGATGATGGTGATGGCGGCCACGCCGTCCTCTCCGATGTATTTCAGCATGGCCAGGTTGAACAGCAACGTGGTGATGCCGGAGACCAGGGAGGTGGCCAGCTCGGAAAGGCCGTTGGCGGAGGCGTGGAACAGCACGCCTCCCCGAAAGACCGGCTTTTGGAAGTGGAGCAGGCTGTCCCGTTTACGGAAGACCAAAAGGCCCGCCGCCGCGGTGAGGGAGTACCCCAGCCCCGTGGCGGCGGCGGCCCCCCGGATGCCCAGGCCCGCCATGGCGATGAGCACATAGTCCAGGACGATGTTGCTCACGCCCCCCGCCACGGTGCAGATGAGGGACAGCCGTGACCGATCCGCGGCGATGAGGTAGAGGGAGAAGTTGTACATCAGCAAAATGGGGATGGTAAAGAGCAGATAGTCGCTGAGGTAGGCATGGCAGTATCCGAAGACCTCCGGCGACAGGCCCATGGACCCCAGCAGGACGTCCATCAGGCCGTAGCCCAGGGCCATCATGACGGCCCCCACCACGGCGTTGGTCAAAATCAGCAGGGTGAAGTCCTGCCGGGCCTCCTCTTCCCGGCCCTCCCCCATCTTTTTCATTACCACGGCGCTGCCGCCGGTGGCCAGCATCCCGGACACCGCCGTGATGAGCCCGATGGCCGGGGCCGTGAGGTTGATGGCCGACAGGGCGGCGGTGCCGATGAGGTTGGAGACAAACAGGCCGTCCACCATGGTGTAGAACGTGTTGAACACCGTCATGACGATGGTGGGAAAAACAAAGCGCAGGATGTTCCGTCCCGTCACCGGGAGGTGGTAAGAATCCAGACTGGCTTTCACAGCGCTCCCCTCCCTCAATTCCGGTAGTCCACGTCCTGGCGGTCCCCCAGGCCGAAATACCGGATCTCGTTCCCCTCCGCCAGCGGCCGGACGGCGGAGACCCGCCGGTTCCAGGCGGGGGCGAAGTAGTAGACGCCGCTCTCCGCGCACATCACGCTGGTGCACAGGGTTTGCTCATACACGTCGTAGTCCGGATCGGCCCTGGCCAGTCCCTCGGGGATATCCACCGGGGCAAAGGCCCGGAACATCCGGGACACGCCGTCCAGCTCGTCCCTCCCCCGGACGGAGAACTCCTTCATGAAGGCCGTCCGCACAAAGCGGGCGGGAGAGGAGTAGCCTCCCGGCAGGCCGAAGCCGCCCCCCAGCCGCTCCCCAAACTCCCGGACCTCGCGGCCCGCAATGGTCCGGGGGGCCTTGGGCAGGTTCGTGACGCCCGCGTAATTCCGCAGATTGGTTTCATGCCACGGGTAGTCCGGGCTGTTGGTCAGCACCCCGGCGGTCCGCCGGTAGACGGACAGGCCTCCTTCATCGGGCTCCAGGATGAGGGCTTCGCCGGTCCTGCCGCTTAGGATATAGTGGGCGGGCAGGGGCTTTCCCTGGATGGGCTCGTCCACCAGGGTAAGGCCGTCCAGGGCCTCCACCGCCTCTTCCAAAGAGCCGCACCGGCTGAGAAGCCAGGCCAGGAGGCGGCCGGGATGGACCGCCGTCTTCCCCGGCCCGGCGGCTTCCTCATAGGCCGCGTACTCCGGGTAGTGGAGCAGGGCCCCCATAAGCCCGGCGGCGTTTACGCCGTCCACCAAAATAGGCTCCCCAAAGCCCAGCACCGCCATGCCGGTATACCCGTAGCGTCCCCGGGGGTCCTCCCGCCCCGCCCGGAGCCCGGGGGAGCAGGGAATTCCGGCGGGGACGGCGAGAACGCGGTTCGCCTTCAGGTCCCCGAACTGGTCATAGGTCCGGCCCAGAAGGTGGCGCCCGTCCGCCGTCTCCCAGGAAAAGCTGCTGCATCCAAAATTCATCATGATACCTCCATGTTCCTTTCGCCTTAGTCTGCCGTTCAGGCTTGTAAAAATTCCTTGTGTGAGGTATCATAAACCGTGTGGCCGCCACACAGTCAAGAGGGGATTTGCCATTTGGGGAGGAATCTTTTATGGAGCGGAAAACAGGCCGTCTGACCTCCGGGGACTTTGCCGCCCTGTGCGGCGCAACCAAGGAGACCCTGCGGCACTACAAGGACCTGGGGCTGCTGACCCCGGCCCACCGGGGGGAGAACGGGTATTTCTACTATGACGCGGAACAGTTCTACGACTACTACGCCATCGCCATCTTCCGCCAGACGGGCACGCCCCTGGAGGAGATCCGCCGCTGCCTCCGGGGGCAGGACGCCGCCGGAACCCTGGAGCGCCTCCGGGAACAGCGGGTGCGGCTGGAGGCGGAGCGGCGGAAGCTGGAGCAGATGGAATTCGTCCTCTCCGGCATGATCGGGGGCCTGGAGCTGGGGGCGGAGCCGGATCTGGTCCCCCGGACGGCCCGGTTCGAGGCGGAGCATCTGCTGGCCCTCCCGGCGGAGGAGCTGGAGGGCCTGATGGACCCCGGCGCGGAAGAGGATGCCATGCTGATGACCGTGCTGGAGCGCTGCCGGACCCTCTGCCGGGAGTACGGCCTGCGGACGGATTACCGGCTGGGGGCCATCCACCGCCCCGGGGAACCGGCGGGGCCGGGAACCGTCAGCCATCTCACCATGCGCCTGGCGGAGCGGACGGACTGCCCCTATTACTGGGAAAAGCCCGCCGGGACCTACCTCCTTCTCTGCTGCCGGGGCCGCTGGGACCTCACCCAGGGCTACGCCGCCCTGGCGCGGCACATAGCAGAGAAGAAGCTGAAGACGTGGGGGCGCGTCTACGCCTGCGACCTGGCGGGCTTTATCCTGAACGGGGTGGAATCCAACGCGGCCACCGTGCTGTCCGTCCGGCTGGCGGAAAAACCATAAAGGGCCGCGCCGTTATAGCGGCGCGGCCCTTTTTTCAATTCCGCAGGCTGTGCAGCGGGGCGGGAATCCGTCCGCCCCGTGCGATAAAGGCGGCGGAGGACTCCCGGTGGACCGGCATTACCGGGGCACTGCCCAGCAGGCCCCCCATCTCAATGGTGCCCCCCACGTCCTTCCCCGGCGCGGGGAGGATGCGCACGGCGGTGGTTTTGTTGTTCACCATGCCGATGGCCGCTTCGTCGGCGATGATCGCCGCGATGGTCTCCGCCGGGGTGTCCCCGGGGATGGCAATCATATCCAGCCCCACGGAGCAGACGCAGGTCATGGCCTCCAGCTTGTCGATGCAGAGGGTCCCGGAGCGGGCGGCGGCAATCATGCCCTCGTCCTCGCTGACGGGGATGAAGGCCCCGGAGAGGCCCCCCACGCTGGAGGAGGCCATGACGCCGCCCTTTTTCACCGCGTCGTTCAGCATGGCCAGGGCCGCCGTGGTGCCGTGGGTGCCGCAGACCTCCAGGCCCAGCTCCTCCAGAATCCGGGCCACGCTGTCCCCGACGGCGGGGGTGGGGGCCAGGCTCAAATCCACAATGCCGAACGGCGTGTCCAGCCGCCGGCTGGCCTCCTGGGCCACCAGCTGGCCCATGCGGGTCACCCGGAAGGCGGTCTTCTTGATGGTCTCCGCCACAACGTCCAGGGGCTTATCCCTAACGGCCTGGAGGGCGTGGCAGACAACGCCGGGCCCGGAGACGCCCACGTTGATGACCTTCTCCGCCTCTCCGGCGCCGTGGAAGGCCCCGGCCATGAAGGGGTTGTCCTCCACGGCGTTGCAGAACACCACCAGCTTGGCGCAGCCCAGGCCGTCCCGGTCCGCCGTGCGGTCCGCGGTCTCCTTGACAATTCGGCCCATGAGAGCCACGGCGTCCATGTTGACGCCCGCCCGGGTGGAGCCCACGTTGACGGAGGAGCAGACCAGCTCCGTCCGGGCCAGGGCCTCGGGAATGGAGCGGATGAGGCGCTCGTCCGCCTGGGTCATCCCCTTCTGGACCAGGGCGGAGTAGCCCCCGATGAAGTTCACGCCGCAGCTCTGGGCCGCCTTATCCAGAGCCAGGGCGAAGGGCACATAGTCCTCCGTCTCGCTGGCCCCGGCCACCAGGGCCATGGGGGTGACGGAGATGCGCTTGTTCACAATGGGGATGCCGAACTCGTCCTCAATGTCCTGGCCGGTTTTCACCAGCCGTTCGGCGCAGCGGCAGATCTTCTCATAGACCTTCTCACAGGCCCGCCTGGGGTCCGGGTCGCAGCAGGAGAGCAGGGAGATGCCCATGGTGATGGTGCGGATGTCCAGGTGCTGCTGGTCGATCATCTCAATGGTGGAGAGAATTTCCTTCTGATTCAGCATGGGGTTCCCTCCTTAAATGCTGTGCATGGCGTTGAAAATCTCCTCCCGCTGGATGCGGATGGAGAGGCCCAGCTCCGCTCCCAGGTCGTTCAGGCCCTTCCCCAGCTCGCCGAAGCTGGCGGTGGACTGGCTGACGTCCACGGCCATGACCATGGTAAAGGCCCCCTGGAGAATGGTCTGGGAGATGTCCAGAATGTTGACGTTATAGTTTGCCAGGCGGTTGCAGACGGCGGCGATGATGCCCACCCGGTCCTGCCCCAGGACGGTGACAATGGCGTTCATGGTTGCTCCTCCTTTATTTTAAAAACAGCCTCCGGCGAGGGGAAACAGATTCCCCCCGCCGGACGCGAATTACAGCTCGTCGAAGAACTTGTCGTGGATGGCCCGGACCGCCCGGTTCACGTCCGTCTCGTCCAGAAGGACGGAGACCCGGATCTCCGAGGTGTTGATCATCTGGATGTTGATGCCCGCCTCATAGAGGGCCTCGAACATTTTGGCGGCCACGCCGCAGTTGCTCATCAGTCCCACGCCCACGATGGAGACCTTTCCGATCCGGTCGTCGGCCTCAATGTGGTCAAAGCGCAGGGCTTCCTTGTGCTCGTTCAGGATGCCCTCCACCTCCTGCTGGTCTTTCCGGTGGATGGTGAAGGTGATATCCTTGGTATCCTCCCGGCCGATGGATTGGAGAATCACGTCCACATTGATGTTGTGCTTGCTCAGCAGGTCGAAGACCTGGAAGGCGACGCCGGGGTTGTGCTGGAGGCCCACCAAGGCCACCCGGGCGATGCTGGTATCCTTGGCGACGCCGGCAATGTTGGTCTTTTCCACTTTTGTAACCTCCTTGACTTTCGTGCCGGGCTTCCGCTCCAGGCTGGAAAGCACTTCCAAATTCACTCTGAACTTTTTCGCCAGCTCCACGCTGCGGTTGTGGAGCACCTGGGCCCCCTGAGACGCCAGCTCCAGCATCTCGTCGTAAGTAATCTCTTCCAGCTTCCGGGCCGTGGGGACCAGGCGGGGGTCCGCGGTGTACACGCCGTCCACGTCGGTGTAAATCTGGCACAGGTCCGCCCGGAAAGCCGCCGCCAGGGCCACGGCGCTGGTGTCGGAGCCCCCCCGGCCCAGGGTGGTCACGTCCCCGTTCCGGTCCACGCCCTGGAAGCCCGTGACGATGACGATGCGGTGCTGGTCCAGCTCCGCCTGGATGCGCTCGGCGTCGATGCGCTTGATGCGGGCGTCGGCGTGGACGGTGGTGGACTGGATGCCCACCTGCCAGGCCGCCAGGGACACGCAGGGCAGGCCCATGGCCTCCAGCGCCATGGCGCAAAGAGCCACGGAAATCTGCTCCCCCGTGGAAAGGAGCATATCCAGCTCCCGCTTGGAGGCGTTGGGGTTGACCTCCTTCGCCTTTTCAATCAGGTCGTCGGTGGTGTCCCCCTGGGCGGACAGGACCACGATGACATCGTTGCCCTTTACATAGGCCTCCGCGATGATTCGGGCGACATTTTGGATACGCTGGGCGTCCCTCACGGAGCTGCCGCCGAATTTCTGTACGATCAAACTCATGAATCTATCTTCCTTTTCCGCTTGAAATCAGGTTGGACGGGGGAAGGGCCTTCTTCCCCGCTCTATCCTATGCGGCGGGCCGCGCGCCGGGTCAGCCGTCCAATACCCGCATACAGGCCAGCACGTTCAGGGATCGGGACTGCTGGGCCGCCTCGTCCCCGCTGAGGGGGTCGGTCAAAAAGGCGGTCTCGCCGTCCTCGCTGAGGACCTCCACCTGCCCGAAGGCCAGGGCCGCGTCGGTGAGGCTGCCCTCGATGCGGAAATAGTGCCGCATCTTCAAAACCGACGGGTCCTGGAATCCCGCCGCATCCGCCGACCAGCCGATCTCCTCCCGCTTGGGACTGGCCTGGAGGCACTCCATCACGTCCGCCACACAGGCGGAGGCGGTGGGCAGCTCCCCGGCTCCCCGGCCGTAGAACATCACCTCGCCGGTGGCGTTGCCCCGGACCATCACGGCGTTGAACACGTCCTCCACATTGGCCATGGGGTTGTCCTCGGGAATTAAATGCGGGGCCACATAGGCCGTCCGCCCGCCGCCGGGGAGGCGCGCCGCCCGGCCCAGCAGCTTAATGCGGTAGCCCGCCCGCTGGGCGATTTTCACATCCCGGAGGCTCAGCTTGCTGATGCCCTCCATGGGCACCCGCTCCGGGTCGATCTGGCTGCCGAAGGCTAAATCCCCCAGGATGCAGATTTTCCGCCCCGCGTCGATGCCCTCCACGTCGGCGGTGGGGTCCGCCTCGGCGTAGCCCTTGGCCTGGGCCTCCCGGAGGGCGTCGGAGAAGAAGGCCCCGGTGCGGACCATCCGGGTGAGGATATAGTTGGTGGTCCCGTTTAAGATGCCGTAGACCTCGTCGATGCGGTTGGCCGCCATGCACTGGGTCAGGGGGTGGAGCACCGGAATGCCGCCGCCCACGCTGGCCTCGAAGAGGTAGCTGACGTTTTTCCGCCGGGCCAGGGCCAGCAGCTCACAGCCCTTCTCCGCCACCAGCTGCTTGTTGGCGGTAACCACATGCTTCCCGGCGGACAGGGCCCGCTTTGTATACTCGTAAGCCGCCTCCACCCCGCCGATGGTCTCCACCACCACCCGGATGGCGTCGTCCTCCTCGATTTTCTTAAAGTCGTCGGTCATCAGCTGGCGGTAGGGCCCGTCCTTAAAGCGCCGGACCAGAACGCTTTTCACCTGTAAGGGTTCCCCCAGCTTCCGTTCGATCTGCCGGGCGTTCTCCGCCACCACCTTGGCAACGCCGGTGCCCACGGTGCCAAGGCCCAGAATCGCAATCTGTATCATCTCGAAAACCTCTCTGTCAACCCGCTAATATCTCGAATTTCAGCACGCCCTCCAAGGCGGTCACGTCCCCCATCAGCTGCTCCAGGGACTCCGAAAGACCGCTGGTCTCGGCGGAGATGGTCACCGCCGCGCAGCCGTTGGTGGGAATGCTCTGGTTGATGGTCAGGATATTGGCCCCGGAGGCGGCGAACCGCGCCAGCACGCCGGAAAGCCCCCCCGCCACGTCCTTGAGCATGGCGTAGAAGGTGATGATGTGCTCCGCCTTCATGTCGTTGAAGGGCTGGACGGAGTCCTTATATTTATAGAAGGCGCTGCGGCTGATGCCCGCCTGCTTTGTGGCCGCGCCCACGGTGTCGGCCTCGCCGGTCTGCATCAACCGCTTGGCCTCCGCCACCTTGACGAAAATCTCCGGCAGCGCCTCCGCCGCCACAATGTAGTATTTGATCGTCTTTGCCATCGCATCCTCCATCACGGGCCGCCCCCCGGCGGCGTTCAGTCCGTCCATTGCGGTCATTTGTCTTCCCCGCATGGTATCACATTTTCCGCCGCTTCGCAACTGTCGGAATCGGGGAAACTAACCGAAAAATCCCCCCTTTCCGTGGGCAAAATGCCGGGAAGCGCCGGATCGGCGGCCTGTCTCATAATGAATATTCATCCAGATATTCACACTTGTCCGAACATTAGGCCTGAAAAATGCACAAAGGGCAGGGGCTAATCCGGAATTTTTCGGCGATTCTGGAGAAATGCGCCAAATAAATATGCAAGGGTTCTGAAAAAGTATTGACAGACGGGCGAGTCCGTGTTAAGGTAGCCACAGCCTGCGGGGAAACTCCCCCGGAGCTTTGAAACCCAGCGCCCGGTCCGCCGGGCAAAGACTTTTGGATGAAAAGGATGATTGTATCATGAAGAAGTTTATGACTCTGCTTTTGGCCCTGGCCATGGTCCTGAGCCTGGCCGCCTGCGGCGGCGGAGACAAGCCCGCCGGCGACGCCGGGGATTCCGCCCCCGCCGGCACCTCCGATCCTGCCGACTCCTCCGCCCCCGCCGATTCCGGCACCGACGCCCCCGCCTTCACCACCGTGGAAGAGGGCAAGCTCCACATGTCCACCAACGCCGCCTTCCCTCCCTATGAGATGACCACCGACGCCGGCGGCTTCGAGGGCATCGACGTGGAAGTGGCCCAGGCCATCGCCGACAAGCTGGGCCTGGAGCTGGTGGTGGACGACATGGGCTTTGACGCGGCCCTGACCGCCGTCCAGACCGGACAGAGCGACATCGCCATGGCGGGCATCACCGTCACCGAGGACCGCCAGCAGGTTATGGACTTCTCCGACAGCTACGCCACCGGCATCCAGGTGGTCATCGTCAAGGAGGACTCCCCCATCGCCACCCTGGACGACCTGTCCAACGCCCAGATGATCGGCTGCCAGAAGGCCACCACCGGCTATATTTACTGCTCCGACACCCCGGAAAACGGCGGCTATGGCGAAGATCATGTCACCGCCTATGAGACCGGTGCCCTGGCCGTCATGGCCCTGGTGAACGGCCAGGTGGACGCGGTGGTCATTGACAACGAGCCCGCCAAGAGCTTTGTGGCCTCCAATGACGGGCTGAAAATCCTAGACACCGAGTTTGCCGTGGAGGACTACGCCATCGGCCTTGCCAAGGGAAACACCGCCCTGCTGGAGGCTGTCAACGCCGCCATGGCGGAGCTGAAAGCCGACGGTACCTTCCAGGGCATCGTGGATAAGTATATCACCGCCGAATAAACGCGCCGAGAAGGGCGGCCTTCCGGGCCGCCCTTTTTCCCGCGCAACGAGAAAGGAGCCCCGCCATGAAACCTTCGCTCGCGCAGCGGTTCGTCACGGCCTTCTTGGAAGGCGGCCGCTGGAAGCTTTACCTCCAGGGACTGGGAACCACCCTGGAGCTGACCGTTGTGGCCCTGATTTTCGGCGTACTGCTGGGATTGGTGGTGGCGGTGGTCCGCTCCGCCCACGACCAGCAGCGCATCGGCCGGAAGAATCCCGTGCTGGGCATTTTAAACGTCCTCTGCCAGATTTATACCACCGTCATCCGGGGCACGCCCATGCTGGTGCAGCTTTTCATCTGGACCTTTGTCATCTTCCCCACCCAGCGCAACAAGATTCTGGTGGCCTTCATTGGCCTGGGAGTCAACTCCGGAGCCTATGTGGCGGAAATCATCCGGGGCGGGCTGATGAGCGTGGACGCGGGCCAGTCCGAGGCGGGCCGCTCCCTGGGCCTTGGGTACTTTGACACCATGCGCTTCATCGTCATTCCCCAAGCCTTCAAGAACATCCTGCCGTCTCTTGGCAACGAGTTTATTACCTTGTTCAAGGACACCTCCCTGGCCCAGGCCATCGGCGGCATGGAAATGCTGTACTACGCCAGCACCATCGGCGGGCGGACCTTTGACTATATGCCGCCCCTGCTGGGCATCGCCGCCATGTACTTAGCCATTGTCATCATCTTCACCTGGCTCCAGGGGAAACTGGAAAGGAGGCTGCGGGAAAGTGATCGACGTTAAGAACCTCTCCAAGTCCTTCGGGGACCACCTGGTGCTGGACGGCATTTCCCAGCACATCTACCCCGGCGAGAAAGTGGTTGTGATCGGGCCCTCCGGCTCCGGCAAGTCCACCTTCCTGCGGTGCTTGAACCTGCTGGAAACGCCCAGCGCGGGAACCATCTCCTTCCAGGGCACCGTCATTACGGACCCCAAGGTGAAGATCGACCAGGTGCGCCAGCAGATGGGCATGGTGTTCCAGCACTTCAACCTGTTTCCCAACATGACCATTCGGAAGAACATCACCCTGGCCCCGGTGCGGACGGGCTTGATGAAGCAGGAGGAGGCCGACGAGCTGGCGGGAAGCCTTTTGCAGCGGGTGGATTTGACGGACAAGGCCGACGCCTATCCCAGCCAGCTCTCCGGCGGGCAGAAGCAGCGGGTGGCCATCGTCCGGGCCCTGGCCATGAAGCCCCAGCTGATGCTGTTCGACGAGCCCACCTCCGCCCTGGACCCGGAGATGGTGGGCGAGGTGCTGGACGTGATGAAGGAGCTGGCCCGGGACGGCATGACCATGGTGGTGGTGACCCACGAGATGGGCTTTGCCCGGGAGGTGGGCAGCCGGGTGCTGTTCATGGCCGGCGGGAAGGTGCTGGAGGAAGCGCCTCCGGCGGAGCTCTTTGGGAATCCCAAGCATCCCAGATTGAAGGATTTTCTCAGCAAGGTGCTGTAAACGGAAAACGAAAGCCCTCCGGCCCATTTGCCGGAGGGCTTGTCTCTTATTTCGTTCCGAAAATCCGGTCTCCCGCGTCCCCCAGGCCAGGGACAATGTAGCCGCTCTCGTTCAGCTTTTCATCCACCGCGCCGCAGTAGATGTCCACGTCCGGGTGGCTCTTCTGAATGCGGGCGATGCCCTCCGGCGCGGCCAGGAGGACCATCAGCTTGATGGTGGTGCAGCCGTATTCCTTCATGAAGCCGATGGCCGCCTCGGCGCTGCCGCCGGTGGCAAGCATGGGGTCCACAATGAGCACGTCCCGCTCCGCCACGTCCTTTGGCATCTTGCAGAAGTACTTCACCGGCTCCAGGGTCTCCTCGTTCCGGTAGAGGCCGATGTGGCCCACCCGGGCGGAGGGCACCATGCGCAAAACGCCGTCCACCAGCCCCAGGCCCGCCCGGAGGATGGGCACCACGGCGAACTTTTTCCCCTTGAGCATGGGGGCGGTGGTCTTGCAGATGGGGGTTTCCACCTCGCAGGTGGTCAGGGGCAGATCCCGGGTGGCCTCGTAGGTAATCAGCATGCCAATCTCGGAAACCAGCTCCCGGAAGTCCTTGACGCTGGTGTTCTTGTCCCGGAGGATGGTCAGCTTGTGGGCAACCAGGGGGTGGTCCATGACGTGTACTTTTCCGTTCATAAAAACGCTCCTTCTATTTGAAATTTCCAAAGCCAAGCATATTCAGCCGCCCTGCTTCTCCCGCCGCAGCCTCTCGGCCTGGGGAGGCCGCAGGTACACCGGAGCCAGCTCCTGGGCCGTCACCAGTCCGCCCGCCCGGGCGATATCCTCCGCCTCCAGGGCAACGCTCACGGCGTTTTCCTTCACCAGATGGGCCGGGGCCAGGCGGCAGGGCACTCCCGCCGCCGTCAAAAAATCATAGGTCATCCGCCCTCCGTCCCCCAGGACGGTCTTGGGCCTGGGGTCGCTTCGCAGCTCCTCCGCCAGCTCCGCCAGGGCGATGGCCCGGTCCTCCGTCAACCGGGTGAGGCGTCCGTTCTTTGCCTCGAAGAGGGCGTTGTAGACCTGCTGCCGCCGGGCGTCCATGGCGCAGACCACCAGCCCGTCCAAAAACGCCACATTCCTGGCCAGGGCCGCCAGGGTGGACACCGCCGCGCAGGGCTTGTCCACCGCCCAGGCCAGTCCCTTGGCGGCGGAAACGCCGATGCGGACGCCGGTAAAGGACCCCGGCCCCGCCGAGACAGCAATAACGTCCAGGTCCGCCGCCGTCATATCCGTATTGCGCAGCAGCAGCTCCACCAGGGGCATCAGGGTCCGGCTGTGGGTCAGCCCCGTGTCCTGATAGGCGGAGGCCAGCACCTTCCCCTCCTCGGTGACGGCGGCGGAGACGGCCTTTGCGGCGGTCTCCAGAGCCAAAATTCTCATACCGGCCCCACTCCTTCCATGGCAATGACCCGCCAGTTTTCCTCTTCCGGGCAGCGGGCAAAGGAGACGGTTACCGCGTCCTCCGGCAGGGCCTCCTCCACCCGTTCGCTCCACTCCACGGCGCACACGCCCCCCCGGTCCAGGTAATCCTCCCAGCCGATGTCAAAGAGGTCCCCCGCGTCCTCCAGGCGGTACATGTCGAAGTGGAACAGGGGCAGGCCGGCCCCCTGGTACTCGTTGACAATGGTAAAGGTGGGGCTGGTCACCCGGCCCTCATAGCCCAGGCCACGGGCCAGGCCCCGGGTGAAGGCGGTCTTTCCCAGACCCAGGCCCCCCCGGTAGGCCACCACGGCCCCGGGGACCAGGACGGCGGCCAGGCGGCGGCCCAGGGCCTCGGTCTCCGCCTCGCTGTGGGAAACGTAGTCCACAGGCGGGCCTCCCTTCTTGTATGGTCGATTCAGTATACCACAAATTAAATAAAGTGTAAAAAGAAATTTTCCGGCGTTTACAGGTTTTTTCATTTGTGGTAAAATACCTTATTGTCCTATTATTACTTCCGAACTGAAAGGCCGGAAGTAATATGTGCCATGTTTTGCGGTTGCCGCTGTTTACAGCGGTGAGCAAAACGGCTTGAATCAAATTTATTATTTTCGAGCTTTAAGCTCGGAAATAGTACCCCGGATTTCAAGGAGCGTATCATGCTGAACCGATTGAAAGACACCCTGGCAGACTTCATCCAGCAGGCCGACCTGGTGCTGCTGGGCCTTTGCAGCACCGCCACTTTGTACGGCATCGTCCTGGTATTCAGCGCCACCCGGTATCTGGACCCCTCCAAGGGACTGCGGCGGATGATCACCCAGTGCGCGGCCCTGGGCCTGGGGGTCTGCGTCTATATTTTTTTCTCCATGCTGGACCTGGAATCCATCACCCGGAAGTGGAAATGGATTTTGGCTTTCAACGTGGGCTTCATCCTCCTGCTGCGGACGCCCTTCGGCGTGGCGGGGGGCACCGGCAACCGGGCCTGGCTGAAATTCCCCGGCATCCCCTTCCAGATCGGCCCGGCGGAGGTGGTGAAAATCACCTTCGTCCTGCTGCTTGCCAAACAGATCGAATGGCTCTGGCAGGAGAAGGAGGACGTGAAATCCTTCTCCTCCGCTTTCGCTGTGGCCGCCCACACCCTCGGCCTCTGCGGGCTGTACTTCGTGGTTTCCCACGACATGGGCAACGGCCTGGTGTTTGTGTTCATTTTTTTGTGCATGGCCTTTGTGGCGGGCTTTGCCCTGCGGTGGTTTTTGCTGCTCTTCTCCGGAGTCGGCGGGGTCATCGCCGCCGTGCTGTTGCTGGACCTGGTGCCGAAGGACATGAAATACATGCTGAACCGCTTCATCGTCCTTTTCGACCACAGCTTCGATCCCCAGGGAGTGGGCTGGCAGCAGACCCGGAGCTTGCTGGCCATCGGCTCCGGCGGGCTCTGGGGCCAGGGCTATCTGAACGGCAGCCAGACCCAGAGCGGCAGCACCTCCCTTCCCGCCAAGCAGACGGACCTGATTTTCTCCGTGGCGGGGGAGGAGCTGGGCCTTTTCGGCTGCCTTGCCATTATGCTGCTGCTGCTGGCCATCATCCTTCGCATCCTGCTGGTGGCCCGGAAGGCCCGGACCCCCTTCTACCGCTATGTCTGCGTGGGCATGGCCTCCATCCTGATTTTCCAGACCGTCATCAACATCGGCATGTGCCTTTTCGTCATGCCCACCATCGGCATTACGCTGCCCTTTTTCAGCTATGGGGGGTCCTCCGTCCTGACGCTGTATATGGCCATGGGGGTGGTGTCGGGAATCAAGAAGCGCTCGCCGGAGATGCGGCGGGTGGCAAGGTCGCCCCTGCGCTGAGCATGTAAAACCGCCGTCCTGGAAAGGGCGGAGGCCGTAAAACAGTATTCGTATTTTTGAAAAAACTCCGGAAATGTCAATAGTAAATGCGAAAAAATATAAGGAAACGCTGATTTAATTCCCCGAAATAATAGAAGCGGATGTATCTGCTGCAATGCTGGTTCAGCTTATCCGATGAAGGAGTAGAGGACGCAATTTAT